>ERZ779673.28-NODE-28-length-68996-cov-4.228616_pt1 | contig 68996 bp, 64 predicted proteins | sample MGYA00511956_ERZ779673 | MGnify/ENA primary metagenome ERZ779673 (study PRJEB29588, sample SAMEA2152065) | human gut metagenome | biome: human gut; feature: human-associated habitat; material: faeces | place: Denmark | collected 2008/2010 ... | reverse complement strand
ATAAGAATGTAAAGTTTACATTAGGCGATGCAAGTTTAGAAATTATATATCCAAATGAAGTCAAAGATATGAAGATAAATGATAGTTCTTTAGTTATCAAAATGGATTATGCAGGAAGGACAATTCTTTTTACTGGAGATATAGAAAATACTGGAGAAGAGGAATTAATAAAAATATTAGAGAAAAACTTTGACATATCAAAAATTGCAGTAATAAAGGTTGCTCATCATGCATCGAAAGAAAGTTCAACAGAAAGTTTTTTACAGATGTTTGAAAATGTAGAAGATTTTATAGCACTTTTAAATGAGCAAAGAGAATATGAAAATTATGAAGTTTTTGAAAGGTTAGAAAAACATGGAAAAGTTTATATGTCAAGCAGGGACGGTGATATAAGGCTTGACATATCCAAAGAAGGGGAGATTATAGTAACAACAGAAAGACAAAAGATAATGCAGGAAGAAAAAGAGCAAGAAAAATCTCTTAATGCCATAATAAAAAGTTTTTATCATGATTTACATTTAAAATACAATGAAAAGGATAGATATGATTTATATGAAAATAGTGTTATGTAGTGGTAAAAATTTATTTTATATAAAAAAATGATATTTAATATATAATATCATTTTTTTTAATCTTTAAAAGATATTTTGTTATAGATACTTTCAGCGACTTTGATACCATCTTGTGCACTTGAAATTATTCCTCCAGCATAGCCAGCACCTTCACCAACGGGATAAATTCCTTTTATATTGCTTTCAAAATTTTCATCTCTTACTATTGTGAGTGGACAACTGCTTCTAGACTCAACGGCAATTAAAAGATTTTCATTTTTAGCAAAATTATTTAGTTTTTTATTTAAAAGTGGAATTGCTTCTTTTAAAGATTTTGTAACTATTTCAGGAAGACATTTTTCTATATTAGTTATTGTAATATTGGGTTTATATGAATGATTTATTGTGCTTTTAATATTTTTGCCTAAAAATTGACCAACACTTTGAGCCGGAGCATTATAATTTTCTCCACCAATTTTAAAAGCCAATTTTTCATATTTTGCTTGAAATTCAATGCCTGCTAATGGGTGTGGAGAATTATAGTCTTCTGGTGTAATATTGACTAAAAGTGCACTGTTTGCATTTTCTTTATCTCTAGCAAAGTAACTCATTCCATTTGTTACAATTTCACCTTCATTACTACTTGACGCTACCACTTCTCCACCTGGGCACATACAAAATGTGAAAACACTTCTTCCATTTGGAACGTGAACAACAAGTTTATAATCAGCAGGTGGAAGACGTTTATCATAGTTTTTGCCATATTGACTTTCATTTATGTCTTTTTGTTTCTGTTCTATTCTCACCCCCATAGCGAAAGGTTTTTGTTTAATTAAAATGTTTTTATCGTAAAGAAGTTTAAAAACATCTCTTGCACTATGTCCAACACACAATAAAAGATTATCCGTTTTGATTTGTTCTAATTTTTGAGTTTTTAGATTTTTTACGACAATATATTCAATTTTATTGTTTTTTGCATAAAAATCTTCAAATTTTGTTGAAAATTTGACAATTCCACCTAAAGATATAATCTCATTGCGTAAATTCTTAACAATTTCTTTTAATTTATCACTTCCGATATGTGGTTTTGATTGATATAAAATTTCTTCAGGAGCACCAAAATGATAAAATTCATTTAAAACTTTTTTGCAATATTCGTTATCTAGATTACTATTAAGTTTTCCATCGCTAAAAGTTCCAGCACCGCCTTCTCCAAATTGGACATTAGAAAATTTGTTAAGTTTGCCTTTATTCCAAAATTCTTCAACATCTTTTTCCCTTTCTTCTATTTTGTTTCCTTGTTCTATAATAATTGGTTTTAAACCCATTCTTGCAAGAGCAAGCCCTGCAAACATACCACTAGGTCCGAAACCTATAATTACAGGGGAGATTTCTAAATGCTTTTTATTATAGTTTAGTCTTAGGTCTTTAATTGAGAAGGTTAGATTAGAAAATTTCTTTTCTATATCTTTATTAAGGTCAATTATTACATTAACAATATAAAAAATGTTAGGCTTTCGTCTAGCATCAATAGCCTGTTTAATAATTTTTATTGTTTTTATTTCTTTTGGTGAAATTTTTAAGGTTTTGGCACATTTAGTTTTTAAATCATCATTTGTAAAGCCAATATTCATTTTTATTTGTTCTAATTTAATCATATAAAAATTTTAACATTGTTTTGTTAAATTGGCAAATATTTTTATCAAACAATTCTTATTAAAAAAGACCTTTCATTATTTTGAAAGGTCTTTTTGACAGTTTATTTATTTTGTTCGCTATTATCACTATCATTTGTTATATTTGTTTTGTTTTTTCGTTTTATTAAAATGATAATTGCAATAATTGATATTAAAATTATTATTCCACCTATTATACCTAATGATATATATAGTGCTAAATTTTTATCTTTAGGAGTTTGTGGTGTATTAGGATTGTCTGGTTCATCAGGGTTAGGATTGTCAGGATTAGGTTCATCTGGCTCTTCAGGTTCTTGAATAGGTTCTTTTGTATATTCAAAAAGCGAATTACTATTTTGAGAATTAATAGATTTTGTATTTTTTTCATTTTCTATATAGTTAAATGGTAGATTAATTTCAATACCATTTGCAACATAACTTGGCCCTTGAATGTTGGCAAAATTGCAAGCATTTCCAAACATATTGGTGGTGTCAGTATTTTCATTTATTATAAAACCACTTATATCCAAAGTTCCGGTAGGTGTGAAGTTATTGATAATATCCAATAATTGTTTATCAGTTATTAAAGATGTTGTAATTTCTTCATCAGGGTAAAGATCTAACAAAGAATTCAATTGTTCATCAACTTTGTTTTGAATTAATATAATTGCATCTTCTTGACTAATAGAATTTGCTGTGATAAAGTCCTGAATAACATCTTCGTAAGGTTTCCCCATATAGATTTCAACTAATTCACTATAAGTAATAGGTAAGCCTGTAAAAGGGTTTAAGTTAAAACATTTTAAGTAAGAAATCAAGTCCTCTATATCTCCTATAAGATTTAATTGGTAAATATTGTTTATATTTTTATATTCAGTAGGTATATTTGTTGGGAAAACTGCATTAAATGCTGAACTTTGAATAAATTCTTCTATCAGTTGTCCTTGCGATGCGTGAATATTAAACATATTTGACATATCAGTTACTTTGCTTGTATCAAGACCTGAAAGATTAATGTTTTTAAGATTTGGACAATTAAAGAACATATTACTTAAATTAGTTGGTTGTAAATTTTCAAAGAAATTTCCCCAATTTATTGTTTTTAAATTATCACAATTTTCAAACATGTGAGATAAATCCTTTATTTTGTCTTGTCCTTTAATATTTTTTAAAGTTATTGTTTCCACAGGAAGATCTGCAAACATATAACTAAAATCATTTGGATCTTTATAATTAGTTAAATTATAAGAATTTAAATTAAGATCATTTAGTAATGTATATATAACGTTAAAATCGAAGCCGTCTATTATAAGTTCATCAAATTGAGGAAATATTATATAATCGTTATATTGTTCCATAGATTGACAATTAAAATAAAGACCTCCAGCAACTCCTTCGCCAGTTGCTAATGGTTGATTACATTGGCATATATTTGTAGGTGAGTATTGATAAATATTTGAAATTTCATCATAATAAATAAGACTATAATTCCAGCATGCAATACAAACACCATTATCAATATAATCTTGTTCGGTAATTTCGTGATCAAGATAAAGTTCTGTTGGTGTTGACTTTAATTTGCAACTACATCCGTCAAAAGAATCCCAATAACATGAGCAATTTTCAGTTGCACAAATTAATTCAAGCATTACTCCATTTATATAGGGTGAAAAAATTCGAGAACAATTTATAGGTATATATCCAAAGTTTAAATTCATACCACCTAAAATTGCAGTGTCATTTCCAAAGGTAATCATTTTTGTTGATTGAATAACTATATCATATCTGTTATCTTCATTTCTACTTAATATCCATAATTTTTCATCAAATTCTTCAGGATATTCCATGCCACTAGAGCCTTGTGCTGTATCAATATAATCTTTAATTGAACCTTCATATATAATGTTTCGATTTTCTATGTATTCAGTAACATTCGTTGTATAAATTAATTTTCCAATATTTTGTTTTCTTAAGAATATGTCCAAATAACCCGTGCAGCCAATTAATAAATATGATAAAAGAAATAAACACACTATTAAACCTAATATACAAATTTTTTTATTAATTAATATTTTCATTTGTTTTCTTCCTTTTTTTAAAAAATATTATTAGTCAAATTATAACTCGGGGGGGGGAGAGAGTTGTCAAATAAAAACACAAATTAGATAAAATAAAAAAATAACTATAATTTTATAGTTATTTTAAATATTTTGTCCTATTATTGCTCCACTTGTCCATGCCCATTGTAGGTTATATCCACCACACATTCCATCTATATCACAAACTTCTCCACAAAAATAAAGATTTTTATATTTTTTACATTCAAGATTTTGATTTAATTCTGAAAGTATTATACCACCACTGTAAACTTGATTATTTTCTAAACAATCTTTTATTTTGAAATTCAAGTTTTTAATAATGTTGGCGAATAATTTTATTTCATCGTTTGTTAATTTATTTGAAAGTCTATTTTCATCTATCTTTGCACGATTAAGAATTTCATATCCTATTTGGCGAGCAAACATTCCATCAAAAAATTTATTTAAAGGGGAGTTAATTTTTTTTCTGTTAAGAAGTTTATTATATATTTCTTCTTCTGTATAATTTGGCAATAAGTCGAGATGAAGTTCTCCATCAAACTTATGTTTGCGTGAAAGTATAGCAGAAATATTAAAAATACATATACCACTTATTCCGTTTTCTCTAAATAAAATTTCTCCTAATTCTGAATAAACATTTTTATTATTGATAATTAAAGATGTTTTTACATTTGAAAGTCTTATATTTGCAAGGTTTTTAGAAGAATTTATTTTTAAAGAAACTAGACTAGGAACATTAACTTTTGATTTTATTCCTAAACATGAAATAATGTTATTTAGTGAATTTCCTCCTGTTGCAATGACTAATTTTTTTGATGAAAAATTAGTTTTATCAGTTTTGACAATAAATCCATCTTTTCTGCACATAATTTCTTTTACTTCTGAATTTAATTGATAATTAATTTGTAATTTTTCTATTTCGTTTGTAATAACTTCAACAACTGATTTTGCTGAATTAGAAATTGGATATACACGACCTTCATTGTCAAAATAATATTCAAGTCCAATATTATTAAAAAAAGAAAGGGTATCATTAACATTGAATTGTTTTAAATAGTTGTCTATATTTTGATTATAATATTTACTTGATGTAGCAATATTGGTTAGATTGCATCTCCCATTTCCTGTTACTAATATTTTTTTTGCAAGTTTTGGTTGTTTATCAATAATTAAAATATTTTTATATTTATTTTTAGCAAATATTGCACATATACAACCACTTGCACCTCCACCTATAATAATAACGTCAAAGTCTTTCATATTTTCACCTTTAAACATATTCTAACATAATAATAAAGATATTGAAAAATAATTATTGATATCTTTTTAAAAGTTTATAAAAATTTTGAGAAAATATTATATTTTGATAAACTATAATTAAATGGAGGTATTATATTAATGAAAGGTGTTATTTTGGCAGGGGGTAAAGCATCACGTTTAAGACCATCAACAATTGTGATGGGAAAGGCATTATTGCCAATTTATAATAAACCAATGATATTTTATTCTGCAAGTTTGCTGATAGAAAGTGGAATTGATGAAATTTATATTGTTTGTTCTCCACGAGATAAAAAGTTTTATGACGAACTATTTAAAGATTATAAAAATTATGGAGTTAATATTCATATAATTGTAGAAGAAAAGCCTCAAGGTCCTGGTTATTGTTTTAAAATAGTGAAAGAAAATGGTGTATATGATGATATTATCCTTATATTTAGTGATAATTTATTTTTATCTGAAAATATAAGTGATAAAATCACAAAAAATAAAGAGAATTTAGATGGAGTCGTTATTTTTGCTAAAAAAGTTGATGATCCAAGAAGATTTGGCGTAATTGAAGTTGATAAAAATAATATTGTAAAAAGTATTGAGGAAAAACCTGAAAATCCTAAAAGCAATATTGTAACAACGGGGATAATGCTTTTTTCAAAAGATGTCTTTGATAAAGTTGAATCATTGAAATTATCTAAAAGGGGAGAGTATGAAACCACTGACTTAAATGTTATGTATTTAAAAGAAAAAAGAGCAAAAATTGAAATTCTAGATGATGATTGTGAGTGGCTTGATACGGGGACACATAAGAGTTTGCTTGAGGCATCTATTAAAATTTGTGATTATGAGGATAATTTTGGCATATACGGAAGTCCTGAAGTCAGTTTATTTTTGTCTAACAAGATCAATATGGCTCAATTATTGGATATGATTAAAATATATCCTAAAGATTATCAAGAAAGTGTATTAAGAAGGATAAAATAAAAGCACATTTTTAATAATGTGCTTTTTATTTTAGAAATAATCTGAAAAGTAAGGTTGTTCAGATGGTATTATTTCTTCCAAGATTCTTACAGCCTTTTTAGAAGCAATTAATCTTTCAGTGTTTTTTAAGTATGTTGCAGTTTTATATGACATAAACAATGCAGATAAAGTTTGGATATCAGTTTTTACAAGTTCACCATCAGTATCCTCATTATACCCCCCCCCAATCTTTTTATCAACATGAATTTCGCCATCTTTATCCCAAAATACTTCAAAATCTCCATTATTACATTCAAGCATTGGGTCTGTAACTTGAAAATGTAAATTATTGTGTATAGAAATACTTTTAAAAGGATATTTTTTTATAAATTGCTCAAAGTCAACAATTCTACCCATAACATTTGGTTTAATAGTTTCTTGAATATCTCCGTCTTCAAGGAAGAAAGAGATTGGGTCATTCGTATAGTTATAACCTTTTACTTCAGTTATCATAGAAAAGTGATTTGTTATATAATTCCATATTCCATAATATGCTTCGATATTTAAATAAACAAGTTCTTTTATTTTAAAGATTTCATTTTCGAGATAGTAAACAATATAACCAGTTGGTTCATCTTTTCTATTATAATATACGGCAGTTATAACGTCATCACTTTCCCATTTCCAGTATTCATTCCATTCAAGTTCGTTACGTTTTAAAACTCCATGTCTTTGAAGGAAAAATTTGTCATGAACAATTTTTATATCTTCACTATTATCTGGCACTCTTTCAACCATACCATCTACATTATGTTTTTTTGGTAATTGAGTGTCTTTGATTTGATATTCCATTGTATCAGAAATGATTTCCCAGCCTTTCTTTCTATAAAATGGAATAGAATAAGGGCAAAGAACAGAGAAATATTGACCTGCTTTTCTCATGTTTTCTAGACTTTTTTTCATAAGTGAATGCATTAATCCAAGGCCTGAATATTCAGGATAAGTTGCAACGCCTGTTACTCCACCAATTTTATAAATTTCATTATGAATATTCATTTCCATAGGATAAACACAAATTTGTGAAACAAGTTTTCGTTCGTCAAACCAGCCGATAACATTGGCATTTTCTATGATAGGTGATTTTGTCCTTTGAATTTCATCTTCTTTCCAGCCTAAGGAATTAAGTTCTGAAATAGTTACTTGAAATGCATATCTAAAAAGTTCATTATATTGTTTTGCATCTCTCTTTGAAAGTTTTCTAATTTTTAAATTTTTAAATAACGGGTTGGAATTTGCTTCCATAAATATCTTTTTATCTCCTTGCGAAATATTATATCACTATTTTATTTATTTTGCAACTAACTTGATATTCAATATTTAGATAATGTTGAAAGTATTAATATTATTTAGATATTATTTTAAACGTATTTATTATTATCAATTAAAATTTATACTATTTTAATAATTGTTATAATATGATATTTGATATGTCAATTATTTAATATTTTTAATAAATAATATTATCAATTATAAAAATAGCATAATTATTTGAAATTAATTTAATTGTATATTGATTTTTGAAAACCGGTGTGATAAAATATGAAAAGGGAAGGTAGGAGATGACTAATTTATATCAAAGATTTAAAAAATTAAGTAAAGATGAAATATTAGATTTAGGACGATACTATGCTGTTGATGCCGATGGATTTACAAAATTTGTTGAAGAAAATTGGAATGAAAAACAAGAAAGCAGTTGCGATTATGTCCGTGCATTAATAACGGTTGTTACTTTATTAAATGATAGACCAATGGGAAGTGAACATGAAATCACAGTTTTAAATGATTTCTTCAATGATACAACCAAAGAAAAAAATAAATTGGTTAATGCTTTAGATAAATATTTTAATGAAGCAGGAATAAATAAAGATGGATATGATATTGTTAAGGCATATCAAGAAAAAATATCAGCAAGAAAGAATGCACGTTCGTTATTTGATGAATTGCAAAATTTAAGTTTTTCAAATGTAGGTTCGATATTTACTCCTGAAAGAATAAAAAGATTAAAAAGATTAAATAATACTTATGCTTATGTTTCAACAGTTATAGATGGAGAGATAAAAACACCAAAATTGAGAAAAATTTATATTAGGGGAAATGATGCAAAAACCTTAATTCTTAAAATGGGAAAAGCAAATTATAGGTTCGTAGGTATAAAAAGAGGAATTTATAATATAAGTAATGAATATAAAGAATTAATGTTTCAGAATAACGTTTCTTATAATGATCAATATTCTCCTTTGGAAAAAGTAGCATATATTTACGGAATAGATGAAGCAAAGAAATATGTTAGACAAGAAGTTCATAATATGACTGATGTTCAAGATGAAATTTATCATGAGAAAAGAAAAGGTCATAAAACTTTAAATGAATATTTAAAGGAGAATGATTAAAAATACAATTTAATTATTAAACATTGATGAAATAAAAAAGAAGGTTTAGCCTTCTTTTTTATTATGCTTTAATAAATAATTTGAAAATAAAGATTTAATATATTTTTTTGAAAAAATATTTACTTTTTGTAATATTTGAATTAAAATAATATATATAGTTTTGAAGTGGGGTTAATAGAAATGGGATTTATTAATGATTATTTTTCAAGAAGTTTATATGCAAAACGTATGCAAACAGGAAGTGAATTTGAATCTCAAAATAAATATCAGCAAGCAATAAATGCCTATAAGGGGGCAGAAAGTATTGCCAAGAGTTATAATGATGAAAGTTGTATTAAACAAACTCAAATCTCAATTAAGCGATGTAAAGAAAAAATTGATATAGAGCGTCAATCTGAAGGTTTGGAATTATAAATGTGTTATATATCAATATAATAAAATATGCAGAAAAAATTATATAGAAATTAAAATAGAATTTTTAAAAAATATCATGCGTAATTTGATATTTTAGTAATATGTTCTCGTGGCGTAATCGTATAACGCAGCGCCCTCCTAAGGTGTTGAACTATCCACCCCCTTAAATCGCTATAAGCCTTATAAATAAAGGGATATAGCGATTTGAAAAAATCGAAAAAACGATTTTGGTATACATTTTGGTATACAAATTTTAAAAAATTTATTTGAGTATCTTCAATAAATTGAGTAAAAATCACTATAATTTCTGACCGAAAATAAGTCGTAAAACTATTAAAAATTTTAATATGCACCTGTAGCTCAGCAGGATAGAGCACCGTCCTCCTAAGACGGGTTTGTCGGAAGTTCGAATCTTCTCAGGTGCACCATACAATAAATAAGTAGAAGATTTTATCAAGATTAATAATAAAAATAAAAAAATTAAAGAGAATAGTTAACGAATATTATTATTTAATGAAATAATAATTAAAAAAAGTAAAGTTTAGTGATAAAAATAAAACATAGGTAATAAAAAAATATTAAAAATTCTTGACAAGTATGTTATAATATAAATATGAATAAGTTGGATGAATTGGAAACATTATTAAAAGATGTATATCAAATATATCAAGGAGTATGTTCGGATTGGGAAAATAAGTATAAAACTTATAACCAATCACAGTGTACAGTTAAAGATGTGATAAAGGATGCTGGTAAATTATCAGATGTTTTTACATATAGAGATTTTTTAAATAATGATGAAATGTTAAAAATGATTGAAGTATCTAATTTAAAGAATATTGCTCACTCATGAATTAAACAATTTAATTCTATAATATATAAAGTTGCTAATTATTATATAAAAAAAGTAAATGGAGTATCTGGAACAGTAGCGATAAACAAATGTTTAAATGATGTATTTGGTTTGAGAGTAATTACTGAAGTTGATTTTGATTATCAAGAAATAAAAGATTTTGTCAAAAAAATTTTCCCTAAATTTAAATGTATAGATTCCTCAAAGGGAGATTATAGGGCAACACATAAAAGACAATTTTCATTATTGTTGGGAATTACAATTATGGTTTAAAGAAGACGAGAAAAAGAATCATGAATCACATAAAAAACATAAACAAGGATATACTATATGGGAAAAATTATTTGTAAAAAAACAAGGAGGTTTGAAATGATTAAGCATTATATCATTTTAGGAAGTTCATATACAAACGGTGAAAGGTTTGCAATTGATTTTCTAAAAATAAACAATGATTTTAGAGCATTTATAGAAAGGCTAAAAGAGATTGATAATAAATATTATTCCATAGCAACACATACAATATCTACCAAAACTATAAAATGGTCGGAAGTTGTAAAAATAGATCCTTTTTTTGATAAAGTTAAATTATTAAAAACGCCAGATGAATTTTTTGATTATATGTTGATGGAAAAAAATTAACAGCAATTGATATTGCGAATTATATAGCATCTAGGTACAAGTGTACTCATACAAGAATGGAAAAATTAATATATTATTGTTATGCTGATTATTTATGTAAATATAAAGAAAAATTATTTGATGATAAAATTTACGCATTTAAATATGGTCCAGTAATTGAAAGTATTTATGAAACTTATAAAGGGACGGAAGGATTGAGTATTATAAAGCCAGTGCCCAATAAATATGAAATGCCTATTAGGAGTAGAATTATGAATAGCGAAAATGGTATAAAAAAAATCAATTCTATAGATCAAACATTAGAAAAATATAAATTTTTTAATACAAAGACAATTATTCCTTTAACCCATAAATGTAATACTCCTTGGGCAGTAAATGATAAAGGTGTCAAGCCTTATAAATTGATTGATGATAAAGATATTATGAAATATCATAAGTATGAAGAAATTTAATATATAAAGCCATTTATGACAATATGATTTTTGCGATATATAATATAAATCTTTTAAATTTTATTATTTTTATTAATATAAAAAAGTAGACAAAAAATAAAAATGCAGTTTTTGTCTATTTTTTTATTCTTTAAATTTGAATAGACAATTTTATTATGATTTATTAACTTTCTTTTTTATTTAAGAGTTTTACATTCTAGCAAAAATAAAATGCCACCATGTTCGCTAACATTGATGACATTATCTTTTTCAAATTCTTTAATTGCTTGTGAATTTATTTTAAGCATTTTCATTCTTTCAATAGCTTCTTGTTTTTGTTTAATTTTTAATTCTTCCATAATTTAACTCCTTATTATCTAATTTCAATTATTCCATTTTCGCATTCTTCTGTGTTATAATCGCCTATGTATTTTCCATAAGCTTCAAAGTCTATAAAATCAATTAAACTTTCCGGTATGTTATAACAACAGTTTTCAAAGTATTCTTTTCCATAGTCAGCCCAGTCGTATCCTTTCCAAATGGTAATATCATCGTCCCAATGATTGCCACGAGAGTTTACTAATTCTTTCCATTCATCAAAGCTTCTAATTTCAAGATACGCTTGCATAACCTCGTATTTGTAAGCATCTTCAAGCACTCCAGATTCTTGTAAAATTTCAAATAAATATTTAGGGTGTTCATAGTCCCAGTTGTTATAAACATCAATTTCTTCAATGTCTTGTATAAATAGTTCTTCATCAATGCCATTTAGTTCAAAGCCTTCTTTTTTAAGTTATTCTTCAATTTCTTCCCAACTTGAATAGTCGGCAAGAGTTAACCATTTCGAGCCTAATGCTCTTTCGTTAAATTCGTTATAAAAGCCCCAAGAACCAATAACAATTTTAATTTCATCTAATGTGTTCATAGTTTTTACTCCTTAATCGTTAATTTCTTCAAAGTTGTCAATATCTATTTTTGAAAATTGACAACCATATTCAAAGTATAAATTGTTGTTTTTATCTCTTTTCAAATCGTATTCAATAACACTGATTTTTCCAAGATTAGTAACTGCAAGTTTGATAATCATTTTATCGGTGTTAATGTCAACAATGTTAAAAGTGATATCGTATTCACCATTGAAAAACTGAAATTCTTTTAAATACAATTTTTCAATTGAATACTTTTCATTTTCTTTATTCATACTTTTAAACCTCCTTATATATTTTTCGCCTTTTGGCAGGAGTAAAGTAGCATTGTTTGGTAAGAAGGTTGTTTTATTTTTAATTTTTAAGTAGGAGTCAACGAGAAAAGAAGAAAATATTGTATTAAAATTGTCTTATATGTAAAAAAAGACCAGGTTAAAAACTTAGTCTTATGAAATACATTTAATATATTATTGAATTGTTTAAGCAATAATTTCTTCCGTTTACTCCTACGAAAACTATGCTACTAAACTCATAGCAAAAGGGGAATATATAAGAGATATGTAAAAAAAAATAAATTTGCTAATTAATATTATAAAAAATTATTGAAGTTTTATATGATAAATTAAAAATAAATATTTTAAAATAAACTATTTACACTTTTCTATACAAACAAAAAAAAATGTGTTATAATATGTAAATAAATTATTCTATTGTTTAATAGGAGTCTAAATCATTAATTCTTTTTTTTTCTTCAATTAAAAGTTTTATAATTTGTGATTTAGTCTTTCCTTCAAATGATTTAATAATTTCTTTAACAGTCATATTATATAATATTCGTTTAGGAGAAAATTTATGAATAAAAGTTTTAGTATTATTCATTTATCAGATGTGCATTTTGATAAATCTAAAGAAACAATTAGCTTAGTGCTGGTTAATAATATTGTAAGCGATATTCAAAACTTAGAGAAAACTGAAAATTTAAATTGTAAATTTCTTGTTTTAACTGGAGATTTAATAAATTTTGGTGGACAAGCAGAACTATTTGAAAGTGCTTATCAAAAAATAATTCAGCCAATATTAAATGAGTTAAAGATAGATAAAAATAATTTTATTTATATACCAGGGAACCATGAATTAGATAGAGACGAAGTTGACAAAGATTTTCAATATGGTTTTATAAACAGAATTTCGCGTGAAGGTGTTGAACATGAAAACTTTAATAATTCTTATTTGACAAATAGATCAAAGAATTTCTTTAATTTTATAAAAACAAAAACAGTATGGGAAAACCATGAAGTTATAAAAAATATTATAAATAATAATCTTGGAGTTAGTATAGGATTCTCTTTGTTCAATACTGCTTGGTGTTCATCTACATTTAGTGAAGAAGATGTAAAAAAAATACAAATACCTATAATGTTAGCTAAAGAAAAACTTCAAGAGTTGGAAAATTGCGATATTAAAATAGCATTGATGCATCATCCGTTAGATTGGTTTGAAGATGAAAACGCAAATCAATTTCAACATATTTTATCTCAGTACAATATTGTTTTATGTGGACATAAACATAATGAAGATAATAAACTTGAGCAGAAAGGACCTTTAAAAACTGTTTTTAATTATGCTCATAAATTATTGCCTTTAAAAGATAGAGAATCTGGATATTCTATAATAAACATTTCTAACAATGAAAATAAGATAAAGGTTTATTATAGAGAATACAATGATAAAATTTCTAAATTTACAGTAGGTATAACAAATAGTGAACAAGAAATAAATAGGCAAAATTATACAGAATATGAACTAGGACAAGAGAATTCTGATTTGCAAAATTCTTATAAAATAGCAGCTTCAATTAGAAAAAACTTTAATGTTGCTTTAGATAATTTATTTATAACAAATACATTAGAATCGAACCATAAAACATTTGATGAATTATATGTGGATTTTTCTTTATCAGATTATCCTAATTATTCTAGGGTTACCAAAGAAAAAAAGAAAAAAGAATCTGTTATATACAAAATTAATGATATTGTTGATTTAGGTAAAAATGTAAATGTTTATGGAATGAAGGAATCTGGGAAAACTGTATTTTGTTATACAATTGCCAAATATTATTTAGATAATTTTGAAAAATATAAAAAGTTGCCGATTGTGATAGATTGTAAAAGTATAGGGTTAAAAAATGTCAATATTTCAAAGCACATTGGGACCGTAATTTATGATTTATTAGATGAAAATTCAAATATAACAAAAAAACAGATTTCCCATTTAATAGAAAATAACATGTTTGTTTTAATTTTCGATGAAATAAAATATTTAACACATAAGCAACTTAAAGAAATAGAGGGGTTAGATTGTATAAAAATAAAAGTTCATGAGTATAATCCATTAGTTTTTGGCGAAGATGATAAAGATTATATCAAACATGAAATAACAAATAATGATACAACGTATTATATAAATTCATATAATAAAAATGATGTAAGAAAATTAATTAATAATGTTGCATTTGTAGAATGTGATCGAAAATATATTGAGAATGTAATTTCTTATTTTTATACAACATCACTTCCAAGAACACCTTTTATTGTATCTTTAATTGCCACAATATGTTCTCAAAATAAAGATGTAATACTTACAAATCAGGCTAAAATTTTAGAACAATTTTTAGAAAATGTTTTAGAGAAAATAAATCCTATAGAACAATTGTCAAGAACATATGATTTTAATATTAAAGAAGATTTTTTAAGTAATTTTGCGTATGAACTTTATAAAAAAAATATTTTTTCTATGCCTAAAGAAGAATTTAAACAATTTGTTAGTAAATATCATACAGAAAAAGGATTTGATGTAGAAGATTCTAGATTTGATACAATTTTTTTTGAAAAAAATATTCTTGTTAAAGATGATAATCTTGTTTATTTTAGATTTATTTGTTTTAACTATTATTATTTAGCAAAGTTTGCAACAAAAAAAACATGGTTTAGAGATGAACTGTTAAAAGAAGATTCTTTATTACAACATTCAGATATTCTATTATATTATACAGGTTTGAAAAGAGATGATGAAAAACTATTGCAAGCGATCATGAATAAAGCAAAAAAGTTTGTTGATGATAATTTTTTCGAAGATGATATTTTTGAAAAAGACCCAATTAAGACAAATTTAGGTTTTACTGAAAAAGTTATAACTAATGTTATTAGTACAGCGGATAAAATAGATGATGAATGCAGAGATAAGGCTACAGATAGAGGAGATAATTCCTTAGATTATAATCCTAATAGCAATATTATAAAATCTGATAATATGCGAACTTGTGACAAATTATTGTCAGTGCTTGGATTTACTATTAAGAATAGTGAAGAACTTAATGCGGTACTAAAAGCGGAAGCTTTTGACCTTTATATAAAAGGTTGCAAAATATTATGGAATAATTTTAAAATTGAACTATTAAATTTTGCAAAAGAAATTAACTTAACTATAGAGGAAGAAGATCCTAGTAAAGTTGAGCAAATGAAAAAAACATACGAAATATTCGAAGATCTTTTAAAAATTTGTATTCCAATTGCTATTTCGCAATTTATTATGGAAAATGCAGTTAGTGAAAAAATGAAAGGTATTTATGAGAATTTGTATAACGAAAATAAAAATGACACACCGGAAAAATTGTTCTTATTTTTTGTTTTATTTGGAATAAACTTAAATCCTAAAATAGTTAATGAGTTTATAAAAAGCTCAACAAATAAAAATTATTTAAAAGTATGTTTATTTAAAATGATATATGATTATTTATATGGAAACTTAGTAGGAAATAAAAAAATTGAAGAATCACTTGCAAATTGTTATATTAAAGCATTTGATAAATCGAAATATGCCAAAGGTGTAATTATTGAAAATGTGAGAAAGGAAGGATTAAATAAAAAATTTTTACTAGATCTTGATAAGGAAGATAAAAACTGATTCTTATTTTTATTTATTAATGATTTGTTAATTACTATTAACTAAAGAAACTATAAAAAATAATTCTGATTGGTTATTAATAAATAAAAATATTTTGAAAAAACGCTTTTTTTTAAGCGTTTTTTATTTTTTTGTATTGTTGATTTTATTTTGGGAATTTTTGATGTGTTGTAAGTAATTTAATCATATAGAAACATTTCTTAAGTGTATTTGGTTTAGTATTAATGTTTTCTATCAGTGTATTTTTATTATAATATTTAAAAAATATAATATTTTCATATTTTAATTTTCTTTTTTAACAATTATTGTTTTTAGTTTTTTCAATTAGCTTTATTTTTATGTTTTCAATTTCATTAGGTGTATGTACACAAATCTTACAACCTTCATCTTGTCCAAATACTGCCTGTCCAATGGGGGAATTAACGGAAACTTCATTTTTATTTGATGAAGAGTTGCTTTCTACAAGTGTAAATGTTATTTTTTCATCCTCATCTATGAAATGAATAGTTATTTTATCGCCTATTTGAGCACACTGATCATTTTGTTTTAGATTGCTATATTTTGTTTTGTTATATTTTTTGTTAAAAGATTCCCATTGTTTTTCATTTTCATGTTCAGTATTTGACTGAATAGTAGGTTTTGTTATCATATTTTTTGATAATAAATCTTCTAACCATTTGTTACTTTTCTTTCTATTACAAGATGAGCAGAGAACCTGTAAGTTACTTCTCATTGTTTTGCCACCTTTTGATACAGGTTTTATATGATCAATTTCTATTTCATTTTTTGAACATTTTTTTTACATATTTGACAAATGCAATTGTCTCTTTCTATTATTTCATTTCTCAATTCTTGAGTCATTAATTTTCGCTGATTGTCACAATGGTATTGGTATTCAGTCATTTCAAAATTATATTTTGCCAGCAGTTCTAATCGAGTTAAAACTTCTTTTGGATTCAAAATTTTTGAAAATGTTGTTTTAATGGGGGATTTATCTGACCACCATTCATGAGTGTTTGGATTGTAGTGTCTAGTATTAGAATGATATGTATATGTTTTAAATGATAATTGTATGTTGTTAGGATTATTATTTTTTACAAGATTTTCTATTTCGAGAGTTGCTCTTTTATAAAATTTATCACCGGATATTATCATTTCAGATGAGATGTTAAAGGCAAGATTTTTGGTTTGTTTTATAATTTTTTGTATATTATTTTCCCACCATATTCCGTAATTGTTATATAGCTTAAAAAAGTTTATTAATCTATCTTTTTGCTGTAAAATTATATAATCTACAGTATGCTGATTATTCCAGATTTTAACTTTTTTACCGTTTGTTTGAATTTCAAAAATATTCTTTTTTAGTTCTGTAAATTGTGAAAGTTGTGATTGAAAATAGCTTTTTACTTTATCAACTTTTTTCTCGTATAAATTATATAAATAGCAAATGAGAGTAATAAGACTGACAATTACTGCTAATATTATAAACGTTGTCATATATTGTTTTCCTTTTGTAAAAATAACATGTATTTTGAGTGTTGGATTTGTTATTTGCATTTTTAAGTTGCTATAAATAAAAAGTTTTAAATATTATATTGTTTTTAATCTTATACAATATTTGTGCAAGTGCATAAATTAGAATTACTATTTTTGTATTAATTTATAAAAATTAAAAAAACATACTTTATGACTATCTATAGAATTTAAAAAGATAAGTGTATTATATATGGGAGAGAAAATTATGGATTATATAAAAGTCGAAGAAATGGAAATAAATTATGTTTTAAATCAATAAACATATAGTTATCGTTTGTTTTTATTGTTTTTTATCTAAATAACATCCGCCACCAGGGATTTTTACTATTTTGTAACCAAATTCTATTAGGGCATCAATATTACTTGAAACTGTTTTACGGGTACATTTGAAACCAAGTAAATGTAATGCTTTTGTAATAGTTTGTTGAGTAATAGGGTGATCTTGAGATGAACCATCTTTTAACATTTTTAATATGTATAATATAATTGTTTTATTTGATTTTTGTTTTTCCATAAAATACCTTTTTAAGCATTATAACATTGTTTTATAAATTTATAAAATAAAATTAAGTTTATAATTTAAGGTCTTGCTTTAAATCTAAAACCTTCTGGCAATTTAACTTCATTAAAAGGTTCTCCCATAGAAGATAAAATTTGATCTACTTTCGAATATTTTTGATTGTTTTCTTTATAGGCACAGAAATATAAATCATAAATTTTATAAACACGAATTCCATTCTCTATTTTTATAAATAGTAATTCATAGTGATCAATAGTGCTGTTAAGTTTTTCGGAAAAATTTGTTTCTAATCTATTTATTTCTTTCAAGCAAAACGATGTTTCATTTTATTTTCCGGAGCTAAAACATTAATTAAAGAGTATTCTCCAAAAACACTTTTTACTCTTATAGGATCATCGACTTCGTATCCATATCCTTTACGAGATACTATTTCGTAAGGGCATACATCTTTGTTTAAGTTTAAAAATTTTTCTTTTATTGATTTCATATTTTCTCCTTTTGTCTTTCAGGTCTTTTATACCTTTCACTCTAATTATAACACACGACTTGTGTAATAATTTACACAAGGTTATGTCATACTATCAGCCAAAAGGAAAAAAGAGAAAAAATACTATAAGCTAAAAAAATATAAGTGGAACACCTAGGTAGGTTTTGTAGATAAGTATAAAAATTCACGGAGCCATTAATCAAAAATATTTATTATCAAAACGGATATTGTAGTTTTTTTTTATGTTATAATTGTCAATTTAAAGTGTAAATGATTTTTTATGTATGTTTAGTGAAATTTTTTATATATTTTAATGTATTCATCGTCAGAAATAGTAAATGTACAATTGTGGTATGCAAAGTTTGAGCAACCTCTAAATTGTTCATTTGTTTTTTTATTTATTCTTTTTTTTAAATACCAACCACAAACAGGGCATATATTATTAGATATTTTTAATTCGTAATCATTAGGCAAGTTAATTTGTTTAGTATTTTGATTTGTTTTTAATTTAGGTTTTTCAGTAACTGTTGGTGTTAAATTGTTTTGTTGTGGGCTTTTACTATGTTCTTCCTTTTTTATTGTTGATTGGATAGAAGTTATAGGTTTTTTAGCATTGCTTTCAGCTATGTTTTCTATTAAGTTTTTTTGACTTGAATAAATTTTTAAGTCTATTTTCCATTTTTTTTCGTCTTTTATATAACATACTATTTTTATAGAACCATAAACCATAAATCCTATTAAAGATATTCCTATGGTCACTATAAAAATCCATAATAAAATAGTACCAAAAGTCATAGCAGCGGGTTTGAGAGCATTGACCCATATAAGATACAATAAATTAATATTAAACCAAGAACAAATTGTACATACAAAAGAGAATAAGGATACAAACCCACTAAGAATAGTTAAAGTTAAATTCAACCAATGACCTTCTCTTTTATTTATATATCCACCACATATAGTTGCAATTGTCATAATAATTCCCACAATATTATAGGGTGTAAACAATACTTGTTTAAATACAAATTTTGTTATTGAGCCTATACCAAATATACAAAACATTGATATTGTAACGATAATGATAAAAAGTGATTTTAAACCCGTAGATAATTTTTGTTCATTGTTATACCTCTTTTATGATTATAGCACAATAAATAGAATAACATAATAGATTTAGTTTTTATTAATAGTAATAAATAGGAAATATAGAAATTTTGTATATAAAAAATAAAATTCTTTTTAGAAATGTAAAAAATTTGCTATAATAAAAATATGGATTATGTCATCGATACTAACATAGCTTATTATTTGCTAAATTATTGTGGATCTAAGGATAAAAATTTCGATTTGGAAAATTTTAAAAAGGATAAAACTTCTAAAGTTATAACTTCATTGTCTTTATTGGAAATTATTTGAAAGTTAAAAAGAATGTCGAGTTATATAAGCAACTCATGAAAGAACTGTCTCAATTAAATATAGGGATATTGATTCACGGCAATCCTTTAAAAAACAATCAAATAATTACTATAAAAAAACTTGCATATAAATCACGAGGATACATAACTAGGACTATGAAATATATACAAAATATAACATTAGATGAATTTGCAAATAATATAGTTTACTTAGGAATTTTGATTGGGGGGATGTATACTGGATTAATTGAATTAAAAGATGATTTGAATTTAAAGTTAGATACTTTTGGATTTACATTTATAACATTTAGGACACAAATCGAAAATTTTAAAAATGAAATAAAAAAAGACCTTTTGGATTATTTTAAATCACCAGATAAAGAAAAATCAAAAATGATATTTTCATATATTAGGTGTTTAATTGATATGTCAATTTCAAATTTAAATTGTAAAAGAATGTACAAAGAAGGTATCGATATAGTAGAAAAAAGACTTGAGGAATATGAAAAAAGTAAAAATTTAAAACTTAATTTTTTTTAAATTAATGGAAGAAGTTTGTGAAAGTAGAAAATGTAAATCAAAAGCTATATTTTGTAGATTTTTTAAATGCTTAGATGCTAATGAAATTAATTTTAATTGTTTAAAATATGTGGTTAAAAATATTTATAGTAATGAAAAGTTTGAGTATAATGACTTTGCTGATATTATAATAATATATAATGCAGAAAGACTAGAAAATGGAGCTATTATAACTTCGGATATAAAATGGAGAAGATTTATCCTAGATAATTATAACAATAATGATTTTGCAAAAAGAAGTATAGAAGCAATGAAAAAATTTTATATAAAAATATAATGATATGTATAAATAGATATGTGAAATAAAATTAAATTATTTGTCTGTTATACCTAACAAATTATTTTGTTGTTTTATTTTATTAATTTTAAAATAGGAATGAAAATATATTTTATAAAAAAGGAGTTGTTTATGAGCAAAAAATATCTTGGTAAAATTGTAGAAGTAAAAATGGATAGAGTTATGGGAAGTAAACATCCGAAACATGGTTTTATTTATCCAGTTAATTATGGTTATATTCCAAATACAATTTCTGGTGATGGGGAAGAGTTGGATGCTTATGTTTTGGGTGTTTTTGAACCAGTAGAAAATTTTAAAGGTAAAGTCATAGCAATCATTCATAGAATTAATGACAACGATGATAAGTTGGTTGTAGTGCCTGAAAACAAAAATTATACAGATCAGCAAATAAGAGCATTGACAGAATTTCAAGAACAATGTTTTGAGTCTGAGATTGTTAGAATTAGTTCAAAAAATGCAAAAAACTGAAGAAATTGATAAAAAATACACAATATGTAGGTTTTAATAAATAAAGACTAAAGAAAGTGGAGGTGGCATTTAAAAAATATACTTTTAATAATTAAACGTTACCCTTTAAATTTTCTTAATTTCTTTTATGTGTTCAATTGCACTTGCAATTGTGTATTTTTTTTATTTGTGTTATACTGTAATCATGTTTGAAGAAGGAGAATTTATGAAAGAATTAATAGAAAATATGACATTAACTAAAAGAAGCATATTTGTTGTATTTTTGATAGTTTTAGGACTTATGCTAACTGTTTGTCTGCAGGTTGGGTTCAGTGATAAAAGGTCTATAATCGTGTCTATCATAGTGACATCTATACTTTTTTTTGTGTTTCTAGGTTATATGATATACGTTCTCTGCCTTTACTATAAATTACCTAAAAATAAAACTAATAAAATGGGAGTTCTATTTTTTATTAATACCCATAATAATTCTTTAGATTATAGCGCAATAACTAATAAGTTTTGTGAAAAGTTTGAAGAATTATCTGAAATAATTGATAAAAACAAACTAACTCTTATTATTTTAACAGAAAAACAAGTGTCTTCAATTAAAAACGTTTTTAATCATAATACTCAACATAAACTATTAAAAAAGACAAAATGCTTGTTTGGGGTATTTATGAAGGCCACAGATTTGGGAAAAGAAAGTGATGAATATGAGTTACAAATGAATGCAATGATTACACATCCTTGGCTTAATAGTATTATGGAAAACATACTTTCAAGTAATTTTAATTACATATTTAAAGGTTTGCATTCGAGTACACTGAATAAAAAATCGGATTTAAAAAATCTTCAAAATTTAAGTACACAATTATATTATGTTTGTCAATTAATATTTGGCGTTGCAAATGAGTATAGTGGTTTTCAAGTAGGTGCATTGCAATTATTTAAAGAAATTGAAAATAAAATTAAGTATGAAAGTTCTAAATTTTATAAACAATTACTTATTATTGTTAATTATGAAATTTGTTCTTCGTCTATTCATATTACTTCATCGCAATACAATAGTTTTGTGTATAGTGATAAGTATGATGAAGAAATAGTAAAAAGTACATTAGAGACGATGAGTAAATCACTTCCTGTCATTAAAAATGATTATTATACAATAAATTATCATTTAGCAAAGGCTGTATATCACTTAATATGTGGTAGACTTATTGAAGCTAAGGGGGAAATTTCATTATTAACTAAAACTTTTTCTAAAATAAAGCCAAATCAAAGACCTTGGGCATACTCTGATGCTTTTTTAACGGCATATGAAAATAAACCTAGTAAATACAAAACAATAAATGAAAAATACAAATTGTTAAAAAATAATAAAACGCAAGATTCCTTATTGATTTATTATTTTATTGAGGCATTTTTGAAAAAACAACCGAGTAATTTAGGGTTAAAGCTTGCTTTATTGCTTTTAGTTTATTATAAAAAAGATGAAATTAATTGTAATATTTTACCTACAAATCTTCAACAAGATATTGTTGACAATCTTAAAAAACTTAATCAAGTCAACTACGCTAAATTTATACAAGAATTGGAATTTCAGTAACATTAATGGCTTACCTTTATAAAAAAATACATAAGGTTTGTAGAAAATAATTTTATTGAGTTCAATAAATTTGTTTGTATATGAGCTATGTTATGATAATATAAAGTATGATTGTTTTTAAGAAAGACAAAAAAATTTATAAAAATTACTATAAAATAATAGTTTTATATTAAAGTATTTTGCTAGAGGAAAAATGAGAGATTTTGATCCAAATAATCCAAAAGATATTGCAAAACTGGAGAAATTAAAAAAGAAAAATTTTGCAAAGTCTGAAAAAATTATTAATAAAGATAAAAAAAGAAGAGTTAATAAAGAAAAATATATTTCTAATGATTATGTGAATAAATTTTTAGTGTGGGTTATTGTGACATGGATAGCAACTATTTTATTCATGGTTACTGCATTAATAATTTCAAATGTCTTTAAAATAGAATATTTATTGATTCCTTTTTATATTTTCTTGATTGTGAGTATAATATTAACATTTAGATATAAAACTTTGAAAAAACAAAGTTCAATAAAGGAAATAACAAATTCAGGTTTTAATATAGGTAGAACAATAGATTTTGGGAAATTATCTTTTTTATTGGATTTTAAAAATAAAAAGTTCATGATATCAAACAATAATGGTCTTGGTAGAACTTATAATTTTTCAAATGTTATATCCTATGAAGTATATGAAGATAATGAAAGTGTTATAAAAGGGTGCGTTGGCAAATCTTTAGTTGGATACGCATTCTTTGGAACAGCAGGAGCTATAATAGGATCTTCAGCTCAACGTTCTATAAATGATTATTGTTCATCATTAAAATTATTAGTTAGAATGAATGATATTAATAATCCTCTTTTAGAAATAGTTTTAATAGATTATAAAATAAATAAATCTAGTATTGTTTATAAGCAAAATATTAAGAGTTTACAAGAAATGGTTGCTTATATGGAATTTATGATTAATGATAAGAAAGTGGAGGAATTTTCTCATAACAGTGAAGTTGTAAAAATGGAAAAAACAAAAAAAAGAACAACTGTTAGAGCTTAAAGAGTTACTTGAAAATAATTTAATTACAGAAGATGATTATAACAAAAGAAAAGTGACATTTTAGATTTTAGAAAATAAAAAGTTGATTTATTTTAGTGTTTTTTTAGGGGATAATTTTGGTATACTTTTGGTATACTTTGGTTTGAAAGTTAGTTCCCAAAATGCAAAAAAGTGAAAAAATTGATAAAAGATACACAATATATAGATTTTAATAAATAAAAAACCACTAAATAAAGTGGTTGGCATTCAAAAAATCGACTCCTAAGGCGAAGATTCCCGGTTAGAGTCCGGGTGGGAACACCAAAGTTTAAATTGAAATAATTGCTTGAAAAATTTAATTGTTTTTAAAAAAAATCTAATAATAATTAAAAATATTTCAAATTATATAAATATTTTATGTTATTAACTTTATTTTATTGTTTGCTAAAGTTTATAAAAATTCAATATTTATAAAAAAGGCAGGAGTAATCCTACCTTTTTTAATGTATGTAACATTTTATATTAAGTTCCAGTGCTTTTATATTTGCGTAAGCTTAAATTGAAAAATATGATGCAAGGAATAACAAACAGCATTCCAAGTAAAGGCGATATCGCACACAACCATGAAGGTATAGAGCCTATTTCTAAAATATATGATAATGGAAGATAGTTAAAACAAGCAATAGGAATTATAAAAGTAAATATTCTTGTCAGCCATTTGGCATAAATATTAATAGGGTAGTAGGCAAGTTCTTTACTTCCATTTGTCAGAATGTTTAAAAATTCTAGATTCTCAACTGTATATATGCTGATGCCCGCACTTAAAACAAATAGTCCGAAGATAACAAAAATTCCACAAATATATGTTGAAATCAATACAAGAACTTTTAATATATTCCAGTCAACATTTATATTTACAATAGCAATTATGCTTATCACAATGCCTAAAATAACACGCGCAAGTTTTGTGAATTCAATTTTTGAGCCAAAAATTTGATAATGAATATTTACAGGTCTTATCAAGAATCTATCCAATTCACCAGATTTAATAAGCTTTGGAAATTCATCGTATCCTCGTGCAAAACATTCTGTTAGTGAGAAAACTGTGTAAACAATTCCCATCATTAATAATGACTGATAAAATGTCCAACCAGCGACAGAGTTAAATTGACTGAAGAGTAGATAGACAGCCAATATTTCGCTTATATTAATCAAAATTTGATTAAATGTTATAAACATCATATTGTAGCGATACTGAAAGGAAGATTTTAAATGCATTTTCAAATAATTTTTATATAGCATATTAACCTCCTTGAATTACTGCTTTTTTTAGAGCAGTATTTATTAAAAATTTTCCAAGCAAAATTAATACTATAAGCCAAGCAAAACCTATTGCAAGATAGATTAATCCTTCATTTATTCCCACATTTCCTATATAAAGTCTAAAAGGAAGATCTGATATAAATCTAAAAGGTAAATAGTTTAATACATTTTGAATACTTTCTGGTAATAGGGGAAGGGGTATTATAAGTCCGCTTAATAAGTTTGAGATTGAAGAGACAATTCCTATGGAGCCTTTTTCTGAAAGGGTTTTAAAAGTTAGGAATACTGCAAACATTGATATAGCATGACTCATTAATAAACCTAAAATTAAACCTAAAAAGAACAGAACAAAAGCGACAAAACTTGTTGGTGCATGAAGGTTTAAGTTTTCTGGTAGTAACACTGCTATTATTATTATAGGCAGAAATCTTAAAAGTGTTGAAGCAAGTTTTTGACCTATACCTTCCGCATACCATTGATTATAAATGTTTATGGGGCGAACGAATTTATAACAAACATTTCCATTTGTGATTTCAGTTCCAATTCGTTTTCCCATGACAATATATCTCATTGCAAAAAATGCTTGACCAAGCCATATGTATGATGTCATTTGTGCAATTGTTAAACCATTGATAGTATCCGATTTCATAAATGCAGAGTATAAATATATTTGTAATAATCCCCAGAAAAATTGGGTGGCGATACCTGAGATTGCTTTTGCTCTATATTGCAATTCTCCTTTAAATTCCATTTTAAAAATTCCAAAATATGATTTTCCCATTTTGCACCTCTATAATTTATATTCCTTATATAGTTTTGCTAAAATTTCATCAACTCCAAGTGATGTAACTTGAAAATCAACTATTTCATATTTTTCTGATATTTGGTTTACAAAATTTTTGGTATGGAATTCAGTTGTAGGTAAATTTTTTAATGTTGCAAATTTTTTATTATGCTCAATTGTTTCATATCCTTCTAATTCAATTGAATCATATTCTTTTGCAAATTCTATCTCAATTGTTTTTATAGAAGAATATTTATTTTTTATATTATCAAAACTGCCTTGATATAAAATTTGTCCTTTTCCGATTAAAATTATTTTATTTGTCAAGGCTTCAATATCACTCATATCATGAGTGGTTAAAATAATTGTTGTATGCCATGTTTGATTGATATATTTAATAAAATCTCTGACTGCTAATTTTGTTACCGCATCAAGTCCTATCGTTGGTTCATCAAGAAATAAAATTTTGGGGCGGTGTAGTAACGAGCCTGCAAGTTCACATTTCATTTTTTGTCCAAGTGAAAGTTGTCGTAATGGTCGTCCAAGCAGTTCTGAGAGATTAAGTGATTTGTTTAATATTTCAAGTGTTTCTTTGAATTGTTCATTCGGTATTTTATAAATATCTTTAAGAAGTTCAAAACTATCAATGACGGGGACATCCCACCATAATTGACTTCTTTGCCCGAATACAACTCCAATATTTTTGACAAAGTTTTTTCTGTTTTGCCATGGAACCAATCCGTCAATTATACAGGTTCCAGATGATGGTGTAAGTATCCCACTCATAATTTTTATTGTGGTACTTTTCCCAGCACCGTTAGGGCCTATGTAGCCTACAATGTCGCCTTCTTCAATAGAGAAGGTTACGTTTTTTAGGGCATTTATGATTTTATGTTTTCTCATAAAGAAATTTTTAAACATACTAAAACGCCCAGTGTTCCGCTCAGGAACTTTAAAGTTTTTGCAAATGTCTGTAAAGTCTATAATGCTTGCCATTTCTTTTCCTCCTTTTTTTTAAAAAATAGGTTAAGAAAGATAAGAATAGTAGAATTTTAAGAGCATTTCTTAACTGCGAAAAACGCAATGCTATATATTACCATAATTTTAAGAAAAAGTCAATAGGTTTATTATATTTTAATAATTATATATTAAAAATAATGTGTTTTATGTTAAAATGAACATAAAATTGCTTTAAATTTAGCATATTAATGTGATAAAATATCTTTAATAAGAGGGGAAATTATGGTTAAAAATATAAAAATAAATTGTCACAGCAGTATTTGTATAGATGGGGACATTTACATAGATCCATTTAATATAAATGAAGAATACAATAACGCAAAGGTAATTTTTATAACACATTCACATTATGATCATTTAGATGTAAATTCAATAAAAAATATTATTAAAATTGATACTAAAATTGTTTGCACAAAAGATAGTAGTATAATTTTAAAGCAGGAAGGAATTAAAAATGATATTATAATTGTTAAGCCAAATGAAAAAGGAGAGGTTTGTGGGATTCAATTTTCAACCTTTCCAGCTTATAATTTTGGTCATCATCATTTGAAAGAGTATGGTTTTGTTGGGTATACTTTGATTATTGATAATGTAAGATATACAATTTGTGGAGATACCGATGCAACGCCAGAGCTTGAAAATGTGAAAACAGACGTTTTGTTAATTCCAATTGGTGGAACATATACAATGGACGCAAAAGAAGCCGGAGAATTAACAAATAAGATAAATCCGAAAGTTGCTATACCAACTCACTATAATTTTATAAAGGGAACAGCTGGTAAAGAAGCAGAAAAAATATTTCAAAATGTTGTAAATAATAATATAAAAACTGAAATTTTAATCAAATAATTTGCAAAATGATTAAAATTTTACTTAATTTTTAAAATTTTATAAAAAATAGCATTCAAAAGAATGCTATTTTTAGTTGTAATTTATAGTGTTAAATTTTTATATTAAATTGATTCATTGTCTATTTTAAAGAAATCTTTATATTTACATATTTGTTAAAATAATTAAGATTTATTGCAAAAAACAATGAAAATATTTAAAATAAATATATGATTGACTATGATTTGATTTTAGATAGATTAAATAAATCTAATTTTAGAAAAAGTTTTTATTTGAAGAAAAAGGATATAGAATATATTAACAAAAAGGGAATTGAAACTATTAAAAGTCATGCTTATGATTTTATAAACAAAAGACTTGCTCCTGCTGTTATTATTAATGACGGGAAACAAACGCCGATGAGGGGACACCCTGTGTTTATTGCTCAACACGCAACAGCATGTTGTTGCAGGAAGTGTTTATTTAAATGGCATAAGATAGAAAAAGATAGAGAGTTAATGCCAATAGAAATTGATTTTATTGTTGGTTTAATAATGGAATGGATAAATCGTCAAATAAAAAATATTAATAACTATTGATACCACTTTTTTAAAGATAAAGTTTGTTGCTTTTTATTAAAAACTTTGCTAAAATATTGCTGATATGAAAATTTCTATAATGACTTTAGGGTGCAAGGTTAATAAATATGAAAGTGATGCACTTATGTATAATTTATCTTTAAAGGGCTATGATGTTACAGACAAACTTGAGTTTGCTGATATTTATGTAATCAATACTTGTGCAGTAACAAGTGAAGCAGAAAAAAAATCAAGACAAATGATTGCAAGATGTAGAAAATTTAATAATAATGCAAAAGTTTTAATTTGTGGTTGTGCGTCTGAACATAATTCTAAACAATTTCTTGATAAAAATGTAGAAATAGTTTCTGGAGTGGCAGGGAAGATAAAAATTTCAGAATATATAGATAAATTAGTTAAAAACGACAAAAATTTATTAAAAAAACGTGAAAAAGTTGTAAAACTTCCAAAAGATTATGAAGACGACCTTTTTGCAAAACAAACCAGAACAAGAGCATATTTAAAAATTCAAGATGGTTGCAATAACTTTTGTTCATATTGCATTATTCCATATTTAAGAGGAAGAAGCAGGTCAAGAGGCATTTTTTCAATTTTGTCTGAGGCATCAAAATTAGATGATTCTATAAAAGAAATTGTTTTAACAGGAATTAATGTAACTGATTATAAAATAGATGATAAACCAGGACTTTTAACCTTACTTACTGAACTTGATAAATTTGGTAAAAGACTTAGGTTGAGTTCAATGGAAGAAAGTTTGGTGCAAGAAGAATTTGTAGAAGGGTTGAGTAAATTAAATAATTTTTGCCCACATTTTCATCTTTCATTACAAAGTGGTTGTGATTCAGTATTAAAAAGAATGAATAGGCATTATAATACTAAAGAGTTCGCTGATTCTGTAAATCTTATAAGAAAATATTTCCCTTTAGCAGGTATAACGACTGATGTTATTGTTGGCTTTCCTGATGAAAGTGATGATGAATTTCAAAAGACTTATGAATTTATAGAGAAAATTGGTTTTTCTCAACTACATATTTTTCAATATTCAAATAGAGAAGGGACTGTTGCTTCAAAAATTTACAAAGATTTGCCTGCAAATGTAAAACAACAACGTTTTGAAAGATTAAATGAATTAAATGAAATTCTTATGGGGAAATTTATAATTAAAAACAAGAATAATAAAGTGGAAGTTTTAGTAGAAGAAAAAATTGGCGATTTGTATGTGGGGTATAGCAAAAATTATATACGTTGCTATATAGAAAGTAAGCAGGATTTGATTAATAAAGTGGTTGATGTCAAAATAAAATATCCTTTTAGAGATGGAGCATACGCAAAAATAATGAAATAAATAGTTCAATTCCTAAATCGAATTTGCTTGTAAAGAATTAAACTGATGACCATTTAAACGGCAATGGTGTGCCAAGTAAAAGTATATAAATAAAAACGAATTTATGAAAGTTTTATGATAATAAAATTAAAATTATTACTTGTTTAAATTTTTATTTTATATCAATGTTTTTCATTTTTTATCTTGCAGTTTATTTTTTATTTAAAGTGAAATCTTAATAATTTATTTTTTATTTTACTTGACAATATTTGATTAAAATGATATATTAGTTAAGACTATGTAAATTAGAAGGTGGTGAGAAGGTTGACAACTGTTAAAGTAGGCGAAAATGAAACACTTGAAAGTGCGCTTAAAAGATTTAAGAGAAAATGCCAAAAAGATGGTATCATTGGTGATATAAGAAAAAAAGAAGCGTATGATAAGCCTAGTGTTGCAAAGAAAAAGAAAAGAGAAGCCGCTCGCAAAAGAGCACGTAAAAGAGGTTAATCTTTAAAGTTTTATTTATAAACACCTTGTGCTTTAAGCACTATAAATTTTTAAAAGGAGAAAGATAATGGCTAACGTTATAGACCAAATTGAGAAAGAAAACATGAAAGAGACTCTTCCTGAATTTAATATTGGTGATACTGTTAGAGTAGGCGTTAAAATTAAAGAAGGAGATAAGTCTAGAATCCAGGTCTTTGAAGGTGTAGTTATTGCTCGTAAAAATGGTGGAGTTAGAGAAACATTTACTGTTAGAAAAATTTCTAATGGTGTTGGTGTAGAAAGAACTTTCCCTATTCATTCTCCACTTGTTGCAAGTGTTGAAGTTGTAAGAAAGGGTAAACCAAGAAGAGCAAAATTATATTATGTTCGTGACCTTACTGGTAAGGCAGCAAAAATTAAATCTGCTGATAATAGATAATTTAGTTTAAAAAAGAGTGGTTTCACTCTTTTTTTATTATTAATACAAAAATACTAATTAAGACATGCAAAACTAAAATATAAACAACAAAAAATTTATATTGAAAATAATATCGTTAAAATAACGTTTTAAATTTATTTTTTATCCTCTTTATTTAATAGGAATATAAAAAGATAAAGAAAATGACGCAATTTTTAACAAAAATAAATTTAGATAGTATATAATAAGTTTAGTTTAAAATATAAATATTTGTATTTGTTAAGAATTCAGAATTTATAAAAAACTTTAGATTTATAAACTTGGGAGAAAAGACATGAATATTAAGGCAATGGTTAATGACTTTATTGAAAAGAATAAAGATGATAAAAAAGCAGAGTTTGATAAAACATTAATGACAAGTAAATTTCCTATAAAGGGAATAAAAACTTCTGTTTTAGAAGATTTTGCAAAGGGGCTTTCAAAAATTAATGCAGATGTAAAAGATATTCCTTTAGACTGCCATGAAGAAATTATTTTAGCAGGAATGGTTATTGGTCATAAAAAATATAGTAATCAAGAAAAAATAAAAGACCTTAAATACCTTATTCCTTTTATTGATAATTGGGCTTCTTGTGATATGATTGTTCCAAGACTTAAAGGTCTTGAAGATGAAAGAGAGTTTTTTGAGAGCCTTCTTCAAAGTGAACATCCTTTTGCTATTAGAGTTGGCATAGTTTGGATTATGAAATTTATGCTTAAAAAAGATTTAAAGAATGTTGTTTTAAAATTAAGAGATGTTAAAAATACTACATATTATGTTGAAATGGCATTAAGTTGGTGCTATGCAGAAGCATTTTTATATGATTTTGATTTTATGTATAAATTTATTGAAACAGTTCCGAGAACAGTGGTTCGAAATCGTGCACTTCAAAAGACTTGTGAATCAACAAGGGTTACAAAAGAACAAAAAGTAGAAATAAGAAAATTACGTTCTAGACTTTTAAATATGCAAATATAATTTAAAATTTAGATGATTATTTAAAGTAAATTTAAATAATCATTTTTTATTTATATTTTTATTTTGTAATTATTTTTAGTTATACTATACTTAAAATTAGAATTATTTTAACTTTATTTTAATTAGGAGATAAATTTTTAATGTTAGCAAAAGTAAAAAGTTTAGGATTAAAAGGAATAGATGGATATGGGGTTGATGTTGAAACTGATGTAAGCAATGGTCTTCCTCATTTTGAAATAGTTGGGCTTGGAGATACTGCGATCAAAGAAGCAAAGGAGAGAGTTCGCTCTGCGATTAAAAATAGTGCTTTTATTTATCCTACTAAAAGAATAACTATTAATCTTGCTCCTGCTGATATAAAAAAAGAAGGGTCATTATATGATCTTGCAATAGCAGTTGCTATTCTTTCTTGTGATGAAGAAAACAAAATTGAGAATGAAGGGAAGTTCGTTTATTTAGGTGAGTTATCTTTTGATGGCAGCGTAAGAAAAATAAAAGGTCTTTTGCCACTCCTTATTTCTGCAAAACAATTAGGTTTAAAAGATTTTATTATACCTAAAGAAAATGAAAACGAAGCAAGGTTTATAGATGGCATTAATATTTACCCTGTTTCATCGTTGATTCAAACTATAAAATTTTTAAAGGGTGAAGAAGATATTGCCCCTGTCCATACAAGTGATTTTTGTGAAATTGTAAATCATAATTCAAACAAATATTTAGATTTTTCAAATGTAAAGGGTCAAACTATTGCAAAAAGGGCACTTGAAATTGCAGCAGCAGGTGGACATAATTTGTTAATGATAGGTCCTCCTGGGAGTGGGAAAAGTATGCTTGCGAAATGTTTTCCTTCCATTTTGCCTGATTTGACGTTTGAAGAAGCATTAGAAGTTACAAAGATTCATTCTATTGCAGGTGAGTTAGATTTGAATGAGGGAATAATATCATCTCGACCTTTTAGAAGTCCACATCATACTGCAAGTACAGTATCTTTAACCGGTGGTGGCAACAATAGTAAACCAGGAGAAATATCTCTTGCCGATAATGGTGTGTTATTTTTAGATGAATTTCCTGAATATTCAAGGCATACTATAGAAACATTACGTCAACCTCTTGAAGATGGAATTATAACAGTTGCAAGAGCAAATGCAACAATTGTATATCCTGCAAATTTCACTTTAATTGCAAGTATGAATCCTTGCCCATGTGGTAATTATGGTTCTAAAGATAAAGAATGTAGATGTTCAGCAGGGCAAATAACTAAATATTTGGCAAAATTATCAGGACCTATTATGGATAGGATTGATATTCATATTGAAGTTGATAACGTAACATATGACCAATTAAAGAGTGAAGAAAAAGAGGAAAGTTCAGAAGAAATAAGAAAAAGGGTGAATAATGCAAGGTCAATACAGAATGAAAGATTTAAAAATGATAAAAATCATTGCAATGCAAAGATGAGTGTATCTCAAACGAAAAAGTATTGTAAACTTGATGAAATGGGAGAGATGTTACTTAGAAACGCTTTTGAAAAATTAAAATTAAGTGCAAGGGCTCATGATAGAATATTGAAAGTTGCAAGAACAATCGCTGACCTTGATAAGAGTGAAAATATTGAAGCAAGACACATAGCAGAAGCAATTTCATATAGAACATTGGACAGAAAATATTGGGATTAAATTATTTTTTGTGAAAAATATGCAAAAATAATAAAATTATTTTGAAATTTATTTTATTTTAAGTAAAATCATGATAGTTTAAAAATAAAAGGATAGTTTATATTTATGAATGAACTACAAAAGTTTTTGGTATTTTTATCACAATTTGACTTTACATATTCTAAATTTCAGCAAATAGTTGATTTTATGGGAGATAAATTGTCTATTGAAAAGTTTTGTAAAACAAAGTTTGATAAAAATATATTGTCAGAAGAGAATTATGAAAGAATGAAAAATAAATCTAATGAGACTATTATTAGTAATTATGTTCATAATTTAAAAAATCAAGGTATTATTTTATTGACAAAATTTGACAATAATTATCCACAAAAACTTATTAATCATTCTGATGCTCCTTTTTTCTTATTTTGCAAAGGTGATTTATCATTATTAAATAGCAAATCACTTTCTGTTGTAGGGACTAGAAAACCTTCAAATTATGGTAGAATGATAACAAACAAATTAGTTGGAGATATTGCACAGCATAAGATTACGATTGTGAGTGGACTTGCTTATGGTGTTGATAGCATAGCACATAGAAAATGTTTGGAATGTGGTGGTAAAACTATCGCAGTTCTTGGTTCTGGTCTTAATGAAATTTATCCAGCAGAACACAAAGGCCTTGCAGATGAAATTGCAGAAAAAGGTCTTCTTATAAGTGAATATCCACCAAATAAAATTGCGACCAAATATACTTTTCCACAAAGGAATAGAATTATTGCAGGTCTTGGAGATGGAGTTTTAATAACTGAAGCAAATTTTAAAAGTGGAACCATTCATACCAAAGATTATGCCCTTGAATATGGTAAAAATATTTATTCTGTTCCGGGTAATGTTGATAGTGAATTATCTTATTTAACAAATGACATTATTAAATCTGGGCAAGCCAGTTGTGTTACTTCAAGTCAAGATATTTTAAATGATTATGATGTTGATAATATAACCAGCAAAAAAAGTTATCAATTATCTATTGAAGAACAAATGATAGTAAATTTGCTTGAAGATGGAATGAAAGAAATGGATTTTTTAATAAAAAACTGCAATTTAAGCACAAATATTTTTAATAGTTGTTTGACAACTTTAGAAATTCGTGGAATAATAAATAGACTGCCGGGTGGATTTATAGTTTTAAATTAATGGAGGTTAAATTGAAATTAGTCATAATTGAATCACCTTTTAAAAGGGAAGCATTGAAAAAATATTTAGGAAATGGTTATGAAGTTTTTGCAACTAAAGGACATATAAGAGATTTGCCAGAAAAAAGTTTTGGTATTGACTTAAAACATAATTTTGAGCCTAAATATGAAATTGTTCCAGATAAAAAAGAACTAATAAATGAACTAAAGAAAAAAGCCTCTCAAGCAGATGAAGTTTTGATCGCAACTGACCCTGATAGAGAGGGAGAGGCAATTAGTTGGCATGTTGCTAATGTTCTTGGCTATGAGCCAGACAAAAATTGCCGTATTGAATTTAACGAAATTTCTAAAAAAGCAGTAACAAAAGCATTAGAAAATCCTCGTAAGATTGATTTAAAACTTGTTGATGCACAACAAGCAAGAAGGGTTCTTGATAGAATTGTGGGATATAAACTATCACCGATTTTATGTAAAAAAATTGCACCTAAATTATCTGCTGGACGTGTTCAATCTGTTGCATTAAAACTGGTTGTTGATAGAGAAAAAGAAATAGAAAAATTTGTTCCAGAAGAATATTGGACAGTTTCTGCTCTTCTTAAAAAAGATAAATATCAGATAAAAGCAACTCTTGCAACTTATAAAAAGAAAAAATTTGTTCCTAAAAATAAAGAAGAAGTTGATAAGATGCTTGGTGAAATAGGTGGCGAAAAATTTGTTGTCAGTGAAATAAAGAAAAGTAAAACAAAATCTCATGCCCCAGCACCTTTTACCACAAGTACAATGCAACAAGATGCTTTAAATAAACTTGGAATGAGTCTTGCTCGAACAACTTCTTCTGCACAACAATTATATGAAGGAGTTGAAGTAAAAGGGGAAGGTAAAATTGCTCTTATAACTTACATAAGAACAGACTCTGTTAGAATTTCAACAGATGCTCAAAATGCTTGTCGTGAATTTATCAAAAATAAATATGGAGAAGAATTTGTCCCTGAAAAACCAAATAATTATCATACAAAAGAAAATGCACAAGATGCACACGAAGCAATAAGACCTATTACAATGGATATAACTCCTGAAATGGTTAAAGAGACGTTGACAAATGATAACTATAGACTTTATAAACTTATCTATGAGAGATTTCTCGCAAGTCAAATGACTGAAGCCGAATATTCTTCTGTATCAGTAACTTTTGATTGCAAAGATTATGGTTTTAAAGTTAATGGCAAAACTATGGAATTCCCTGGGTATACAGCAGTGTATAAAGAATATGTTGAAGAAGAAAATAAAGAGGGTATGGCAGGAAAACTTCCTAAACTTGAAAAAGATGAAATCTTAGATTGTGAAAAATTGTTGCCAGAACAGAAATTTACAAAGCCACCAGTTCGTTATACAGAAGCAAGTTTGGTAAAAGCAATGGAAGAAAAAGGAATTGGAAGACCTGCAACTTATGCTGCAACAATAACAGTATTGACGTCAAGACATTATGCTGAAAAAGAAGGTAAATATCTTGTTCCAACTGACCTTGGCAGAAAAATTAATGATTATCTTGAGCAATTCTTTTCAAGTGTAATTAATGTTAAATTTACTGCATATATGGAGGGACGACTTGATGATATTGCAAACAAAGATGAAGATTGGCATAGTGTTGTTTCAAATTTCTGGAATGGATTTGAGCATTTGATTGAAAAAGCAGATGCAAGTTCTGTAACTATGAAAGAACCTCCAAAAGAAACAGATATAATTTGTGATAAATGTGGTGGTAAGATGGTTATAAGACAGGGCAGATTTGGCGAATTTTTGGCTTGTTCAAATTTTCCTAAATGTAAAAATACAAAACCTCTTGAAAGCAATATTAAATATGTTGGAAAGTGCCCAGAATGTGGAAGTGATATGGTTGAAAGAAAAAGTAAGAGAGGAAAAATCTTCTATTCATGTTCAAAATATCCAGATTGTAAGTTTATGAGTTGGGATATTACAACTGGGGAAAAATGTCCTAAATGTAATAGTCCAATCGTTATGAAGGGTAAAAAAATAAAATGTAGCAACAATGAATGTGATTATATAGAACAAAACAACACTTCTCAACAATAAAAAGGAGGGGAATATGACATTTTATGAAGAAATTGCTCGTTTAAAAGATATTTTAAGACGTGGCTGGTTAATGAGAAATATAGATAAAAAATTAGGAAGAAGTGAAAGTGATGCAGAGCATTGTTTTTCAATGATTATGTTGGCATTGGAAGTTATGACAAAGAAAAATTTGAATCTTGATCAACTTAAGGTTTTAAAAATGATTGCATATCATGAGTTATGTGAAATCGATGCTGGTGATATAACACCTTTTGATAAAATTGATAAAGAGGTTAAACATAAGATGGAGCATAAATGCATAAGAAGATTATCTTTAACTTTTAATATGCCAGAGATTGAACAATTATGGCTTGAATTTGAAGCAAATGAAACGCCAGAAGCAAAATTTGTTAAAATGATTGATAAATATGATGCAGTTATGCAAGCAAAAGTGTATTCAAAAAAATTGAATGATAAAGATATTTATAATGAATTTCATGATAATTGCATTTATAACGAAGAATTTGATGATTTAGATTTATAAAAACAGTCTTTTTAAGATTGTTTTTATTTTTTTATTGCTATTTAAAAATACTTATTACGTATATGATTTGACAATAAAAGATGATATTTTATCTATTTGTTTTAAGTTTGCTTTGAATTAAAATAAAAATATATTATAATGAAACTGGTGGTTTTATAGATTAAAACTACATATATAAAACATTAGAAAGATTGCTTAAAGGGGATTAATGAGATTTAATAGGTCTTTTATTAATGTGATTGGCTGTGGCTATGCAGGCATAGAATGTGCTTTATTTTTAGCAGGTCATGGACATAAGGTGCATATTTTCGATGCTTGTAAAGAATATAAAGATTATTGTAATGATTGTGATTTTGCAAAAAAGAGGGAAGTTAATGAAGCACTTTTAAGTCGAGAATTATCCCTTCTTGGAAGCCCTCTTATTAAAGCAGAAGAACAACTTCTTTTAAAAGGATATAATAAAAAAGATTTGCCAGAAATTTTACTTGAGATTGGCAAAGATATGGTAAAGCATAATGAAAATATTGAATATTTTGAAGCCTGTGTTCATGAAATTAATCCAAAAGAAGTTACAATTATTGCTACAGGACCAAATACTGATAAAAAAATGTTTGATTTTTTATTAAAACAATTTGGTTCTATGAGATGTTTTAGTCATATGCCAGTTTATCCAGTTTTGAAAAAAATTGATGAAAGCAGACTTTTGCAAAAAGAATTTGATGATGAGTTTTTATATCTTCCATTAAATTATCAAGAATATATCGATTTTATCAATCATATTGTTAAAGGATTGAATGAAGAAATTGATGAAAAAGATTTTAAATTAGTTGAAAATACTATGGAAGATCTCGTTGATAAAGGAAAGGATAATTTAAAAAATTATGCCATGATGCCAGTATTGCTTAAAGAGATAAACGAAAAGCCTTATGCTGTTTTAAAATTAAGAAAAACAGAAAAGGGGTTTAGAATAGAAGAAATATCATCTAAATTTGATTTAATTAATCAAATGCAAGTCTTTTCTTCTTTAAATGGTTTTGAAAATTCTATAATCGTAAAAAAAGCAGATGCACTTGATATTTGCTTTTTAAATTCAAGGTATGTTGTAAATCAATTTCATCAATGCTTTCAAAATGAAAATATATTTTTTGCAGGTTCTATACTTGGTATAACTGGATATGTAGATTGCATTGCAAGTGGACTATATACAGCATTAAATGTAAATAAATATTTTAGTGATAAGCAAATGATACCACTTCCAAGGGATTCTTGCATTGGTATGCTTGCAAAAAGAATTGTATCGTCTGCGTCAATAAAACCTCAACCTTTTATAGATGATTACGGTTTAATAGATGATAATTTTGAAGATGAAGAAATAGTTTCAAAAACTTTTAGAAAATCAATTGATGCACTTGCACAATTTAAGGAGGATTATTTAAATGGAAAGTATGTTTAGAGGAACTACTATATGTGGTGTAAAAAGAGATGGCAAAATTGCTGTGGCAGGAGATGGTCAGGTAACTTTATCAGAAAGTGTTATATTCAAATCAAATGCACATAAAGTAAGAAGAATTTATAATGATAAGGTAGTAATTGGATTTGCAGGTTCGGTTGCTGATGCATTTTCACTTTGTGAAAGATTTGAAAATATGCTTAATAAGTTTTCTGGTAATTTAATGAGAAGTGCAGTTGAACTTGCTGGAACATGGAGAGAAGATAAGGCAGCAAGACAACTTAATGCAATGATGATTGTTGCAGATAAAGAAAAACTTTTAATTGTCAGTGGAACAGGTGAAGTAATTGAGCCAGATGATGACGTTTGTGCTATAGGTTCTGGTGGTAACTATGCTTTGGCAGCAGCAAAAGCATTAAAACAAAACACAAAACTTTCTGCAAAAGAAATTGCACAAAAAGCATTAGAGATTGCTGGGCAAATTTGTGTATTTACAAATGATCATATTACAGTTGAGGAGGTTTAAAAAATGAATTTAACACCAAGACAAATAGTTGAAGAACTTGATAAATATATTATAGGTCAACCAAAAGCAAAAAGGGCAGTTGCGATAGCATTACGTAATAGATATAGAAGAAGCAGACTGCCGAAAGAACTTCGTGAGGAAATTACTCCAAAGAATATTATCATGAAAGGACCAACTGGAGTTGGTAAGACAGAAATAGCAAGAAGACTTGCAAAACTTGTCAAAGCACCATTTATAAAAATTGAAGCAACAAAATATACTGAAGTTGGTTATGTTGGTCGTGATGTTGAAAGCATGATTAGAGATTTGGTTGAAGTTGCAGTTCGTATGGTAAAAGATGAAAAATCTCATGAAATCGAGGCAAAGGTAAAGCCTATAGTGGATACAAAACTTATTGATGCAATTTGCGATACAAGACGAGCAAGTGATATTTCTGTTGATAAAACAATAGTTACTGAAGAGTATCACAATGGCAAACTTGAAAACGAACAAATTGATATTGTTGTGGTTGATAGTCCAAAACCAATGATTGCAGTTGGTGGACCAGAAATTAACATAGGTTCTATTTTTGATGGAATGCTTCCACAAAAACATAAAAAAAGAAGAATGTCTGTTTCTAGAGCAAGAGAAATATTGATGGGTGAAGAATGTGATAAAATTATTGACAAAGATAATGTTTACGCCGAAGCCATTAGAAGAACAGAAGAAGAAGGAATAATTTTTATTGATGAAATTGATAAAATTATTGGTAAAGCAGGTGGCTCAAATAGTCAAGATGTCTCAAGAGAAGGCGTTCAAAGAGATATTTTACCTATAGTTGAAGGAAGCACTGTTGCAACAAAATATGGCAATGTTAAGACCGACTTCATTTTGTTTATTGCATCTGGTGCATTTCATGTTTCAAATATAGAGGATATGATTCCTGAACTTCAAGGGAGATTTCCTATTAGAGTTGACCTTGACAACCTTACAAAAGATGATTTTAAACGTATTTTATCTGAACCAAAGAATTCTGTAACTTTACAGTATGCAAGTATATTGAAAGTAGATAACATTGATTTAAAATTTACTGATGATGCTTTAGATGAAATCGCAGATATGGCAGCAACAGAAAATGAAACAAGTGAAAATATCGGGGCAAGACGTTTGCATACAATAATGGAAAGTTTGCTTGAAGATATTTCTTTCAATGCATCAGGCGATCATCCAATGCTTGAAGTAAATATTGACAGAACCTATGTTCAAAATGCATTTAAGGAATCAAAAAAGAAATTTGATTTGAAAAAATATATTTTATAAACCAGGTAAGAAGAAAAAGGTTTAAAATGGATAAATCAAGAACTGAAATTTTAATCGGAAATGAAAATATAGATAAAATAGCAAGAAAACATATTACGATTGTTGGTGTTGGTGGCGTTGGTGGTTATGTTGCAGTTATGCTTGTCAGGGCAGGTATCGAAAAAATTAAACTTATAGATTTTGATACTGTTTCATCTTCTAACATAAATAGGCAAGTCGTAGCAGAAATTGATACGATAGGCAGAGTAAAGGTTGAAGTCTTGAAAGAAAAACTTTTAAAAATCAATGATAAGATTGAAATAGAAGTCATTAAAGAAAGAATTTGTGAAGATAATATTTGCAAATTGATTAAAAATACTGACATTGTTGTTGATGCTATTGATTCTGTTAAAGACAAAATTTCTTTAATAATTTATTGTAAAAAGAACAATATTAATATTATTTCAGCAATGGGAGCAGGAAATAGATATGATATTCCAAATTTTTATTTGACAGATATCTATAAAACCCATGATGATGGTCTTGCAAAAGTAATTAGAAAAAAATTAAGAGAAAATAATATTAATAAATTAGATGTTGTTACAACAGACTCAAAGCCTATCAAATGTGGAAATGTAATTGGTAGTATAAGTTATTATCCTGCTGTTTGTGGGTGCACTTTAAGTGCTGTAGTTATAAATAAAATTATAAAGGGGGAAATATGAAAATTTTAGATGAAAAAGACTTTGAAGAAGCAATAAGTCAAGGTGTTGTTTTAATTGATTTCTTTGCAACTTGGTGTGGGCCTTGCAGAATTATGGGAGATATTTTAGAGGATATATCTAAAGAAGTCGAGGGGAAAGCAAAGGTATATAAGGTTGATGTAGATAATGCCGAAAATGTTGCAAGAAGATTTGGCATCATGTCTATTCCAACATTGATAATTTTTAAAGATGGCAAAGAACAAGAAAAACATATTGGTATTTGGCAATATGAAGCATGTGTTGAAGCAATAAAGAAATATTTGTAATCAAAAATTTAATCAAGGTATATATAATAACAAATTACTTAATAATAAAAAATAACAGAAAATTTGATTATTCTGTTATTTTTTTATTTTATTATTTAATTTATTTGTTATTAATCTAACTCATAATTAAAAATAGAAGCATCATCTCTTATTTTAAATCTTGGATACCTATTGCAATTAGAGTCATTTTCTTGAAGGGTAAATAAAGTATCATATAAGTTGTCAAGACTTATTTTTTTATTGTTAATTAAATTTACAAGTTCTTCATAAGTAAAAACCTTGAAAACTTCGTATAATTGACTAAAACCATCGGTAAGACCTATAATTTGTTTTATGTCTTTCAAATTAAGTGTCCCATGCAATGCATGATCAACAGCATTAATATCATCTGATAAAATCCAATATCCATTATTCGTATTTTGAGTTAATCGAGTTTCAACAAGATAATCATTTATTAAAGGTCTTGCGTCAATAACATTTATATTTTTTTCTTTAGCAATTTTAACCATGCGTCCTATATTTATATTATCAAGTTTAGGCAAATCATTTAGTTGTAATTTGGTTATAATATCTTTTTTATCTTTTATTATTAATTGACAATCTCCTAGAATAAAATATTCAATATTATTTTCATTTTTTCTAAATAGGGCAATACCAGAACTTGGTTTTGATTTTACAGAAGTTGCACCTTCAATATTATTGTAAGTATTGCTTACATATGTAATTCCATCTTTCATGATTTCTTTAAGATTTTTCTTTGTTTTTAAGTTTTTTATCAAAAAATTCTTAAATTCTTCAACATACCACTTTGCATCGCTTACACAATTTGTTATATTTTCTTTTAAAAGTCCAGTCGCTCCATCCATTACGAAACCAAAATCATCGCAAAGATATACGCAATCTTCATTTTCTTTATCACTTTTCCCACCTTTTGTTAAGATATCTTTAAACATTTTTTATTATTCTGCCTCCTTAAAAAAGAATATTATAATTTTTTATATTCTTTATATTCTTTATAAGAATTATACCCCTCTCCGAAAAAAGTCAAGTAAAAGTTGAAAAATGTAGAAAAAAAGAATATTTTAAGTATTTAAAAGAAAATAAATCATTAAATAACATAATTACAGATATTGACTTTAAGTGATTAAGGTGTTAAAATTATAGTAGTGTAAAGGAGTGCAAAATGGGAAGAAAAGTTTATCTTGATAATGCAGCCACAACTTATGTCTCAAGTGAAGTGCTTGCCGAAATGTTGCCTTGTTTTAATGCAATTTATGGTAATAGTAATTCACTTCATAGTTTTGGACGTGAAGCAAGTGCGATTGTAGATAGAGCAAGAGATAGAATTGCACATGCAATCAATGCAGCAAAATCAAATGAAATTTATTTTACTTCAGGTGGAACTGAAGCAGATAACTGGGCAATAAAAGGACTTGCTCATGCATATTCAAATAAAGGAAAACATATAATCACAAGTCAAATTGAACATCATGCAGTTTTAGATGCTTGTAAACAACTTGAAGAGGAAGGGTATGAAGTTACATATCTTCCAGTTGATAAGACAGGGCTTGTTAATATAGTTGATCTTATTCATTCAATAAGAAAAGATACGACATTAATTTCAATAATGGCAGTTAATAATGAAGTAGGAACAATTCAAAATATTAAAGCAATTGCAAAGATTGCTCATGACTACGGAGTAATTTTTCATACTGATGCAGTGCAAGCAGTAGGAGCAATACGTCTTGATGTGCAAGATATGGAAATTGATGCAATGACAATTTCTGCTCATAAAATATTTGGACCAAAAGGTGTTGGTTGCTTATATTTAAAAAATGGAATCAGAATAGATAGTCTTATAGTTGGTGGAAGCCAAGAAAGAGCGAAAAGAGGTGGAACGTTAAATGTTCCTGCTATTGCTGGATTTGGTAAGGCAGTAGAAATTGCTGTGCGTGATATTGTTATTAATCAACAAAAATTAAGAAGTATAAGAGATTATTTCTTAAGAAGCGTAGAAGAGAAAATTGAATATGTTCACTTAAATGGACACCCTCAACAAAAAGTTAATGGCATAGTAAATTTATCATTTGAAATGGTTGATAAAGAATCACTTTTAATGCTTCTTGATATTGAAGGTGTTGCAGTTTCAACAGGTTCAGCATGCACTTCAAATTCAGTAGAACCTTCCCACGTTCTTAAAGCAATGGGTATTGATGATGTTCTTGCAAATGGTTCAATAAGATTTTCATTTAGCAAAAATATATCAAAAAGTGATATTGATTATGTTGTTGAAGTATTGGAGAAAGTTGTTGCAAAATTAAGGTCGATTTCAGCATTAACAAAAGCAGGGAGGAAATAATTATGTATAGCAATTATATATTAGAAAGATTTCAAAATCCTAAATTTGCTGGTGGACTTCGAGGTGCAAACGGAACTGGTAAAGTTGGAAATGATGAATGTGGTGATATAATCAAGATATATATACTAGTTGATGATGCTGGCATTGTTACAAGTGCGAAGTTTAAAGCCTATGGTGGTGTATGCACGATTGTTGCATGTGATGAGGCTTGCGAACTTTTGATAGGAAAAACTTTAGAAGATGCATTAAGAATTTCAAATAATGATATTCTTGAAAAGATGGGTAATGTCCCTTCTACAAAAGAGTATACTGCTTCACTTGCTGAAGAAGCAATAAAAAATGCTGTTGAAGATTATTACAAAAAGAAGGAAAAAGAAGAGCGTAAACAATTAGAAAATAATTGATCGTAAATGCTGAAAAAATAGATTTTATATGCTATATAATAAAAAAGAAGATTGCAAGGGCTAACCATTTTGAAACTAGCGTAATATAAAAAGACACCTTTCAAAGGTGTTTTTTTGTTACAAACATCTAGTTTGTTCTTCTAAAATTCGTGGGTTAAGCTTTTCAAATGGTTTTGATATATCGCTATAAGATTTTTCCTTAACATAACATTCTTTTTCTCTATCAAAAGTTAAAACCGCTGCAAATCTATAAAAACCTTCAACTCCTTTACTTAGTTCCAAATATAAAGTATTTACATCAAGTGATGGGGTAATTAACATTTCAGCAATTTGTATCTTATCTTTATAATGGGTTTTATAGCTATAACTAGAAATTAAATCGGCAGAACTCCAACAATTAGAACTTTCTCTTTGAATCTTTTTACCTTCGTTGTTTATTGAGTAAGTTGCTGGATGTGTATGCCCTAAAAAAATGATAGGTTTACCTTGATTAAATTGTAATGCTATATTTACACACTTATCTAAAAAATCCCATGATTTAAAATCCGAACCATTATATACATCAAGTGTCTGCATTGCTGGAACACATTTTTTTATGTAAATTAGCCCATTTGAAGCTTCATAACCCAAAAGAACAAAAGAAGTTTCTTGTTCAATTCCATTATAATTGTTCGTTTTAATACCATTCTTGATAGCATTAAACATTTCTACAGCACTCTCATCAATAAGAACTTTTGGGTTTCCGCTTAACACTGGTAAATCTTTTGCATTAGGCACATAACTTGTTGTACTTAAACCTTGTTTTGTCATAATTTGTTTTATATCCATATTTGCACCCCTAATTATTATAACATAAATTTCAAAAATTTGTATTATAAATTTTAAATTTTATTATAAATCTTAAATTTGGCACTTAAGCATGTGCTTGTCTTGATACAAGTGTCGTCGCTTCGCTCCGACAGACAAGCACACTCTACAACTAAATATATTAGACAAAAAGCGAAAGTGTTGGTAAACGTAACACACTTTCGCTTTTTGCTATTATATATGGCTAATTTATTCCATGGTGTACTTGACAAGAGTCTCTGAAATGAGTTCTTCTTTTGCTGATTAAGGCAGAGAAACAATATTTGCGCTTGTGGCTTTGTTTTATTCGTTTCTCTGCCTTCTGATATTGTGTTTTCATTTCTTCTCTTGTCAAGTACCTTTCACGGCATAAAATAGCCAAGAAAAAAGAGAACTAGATATTTTTCTAATTCTCTAATTATTACACTAGTTTCAAAAGTAAGTGACTAAATATCTTCTTTTTTTATTTTTAAACTTTTAAATTTTTATTATTTACTCATTTTTTCTTTTATATTTTTTACTCCGTCATTAATTTTCTTTTCTGTTTTATCAATGACTTTTTCAGCATTTTTCTTTATTTTTTTTGCTTCTTTGGCGAGTTTTTCTTCATTTTTTTCTAAATTTTCCATTATAGTTTTTTCTCCTTTGTTATATACTTGTTTTACACCTTGTGAATGTTTATATAAAATCATGCCAGTTACAAGTCCTGCACCGAATCCTAAAAGCATCATAAAATCTTTCATATTTTCTATTTTCCTCCTTGATTTATTGTGTGAATTATTTAAATTTTTATTCATTTAAAAATAGAAAATATTATCTAATACTTATTATTAAATTAAGCAGTATTGACAATTATTATAATCGGAGTATAATATAAATTATAGGAGAAATATTTTAAAATGAAATCTTTATTGAAAAAGAATTTTGCTTTTGCTATGCTTGCAAGTTCTGTCGCTTTGACAGTAGGGGGAATTACATTGACAGTTTTGGCAGGACAAAAGAAAAGTCAAGTAATTGATGATTTTTCTCAAACAGAAGAATTTAAAAATGAATATAAGAAAGAATTAGAAAAAACAGAAACACAATATTCTTTAAATCAAATTGATGAAAAAGAATATCAAGAAAAAATGCAATATTTGAATGGAGATGTTTTTATTGAAAATAAATTAAATGACAGCAATTCAAACTATAATTCTGAATTAAAAAATGCTAACTTTTCATTAAGTTTAGGCTCTGGTCTTTCTCTTGTAGGAATGAGCAGTTCTGTGATTACTGGCACATTTGCTAGTGTTATTCAAAAGAAAGTAAAAAGGGAAAATAAATTAAAGAAAATATCTACAATAATTGAAGAGTTGAATAATAATGATAAAATAGAAGAAATTTCTTAAGATTAAAATAAAAAAACAGGATTTTATCCTGTTTTTTTGATTTCTTTATTATTCTGCTTCTGTTTCATTACTGTTTACAACTTCATTTTCCATTTCTTTTAAACAATTTTTGAAATTTTCATATTCTTTATTTAAAGATTCTTTTAATTCTGGATGTGCTTTAAGTTTATTTGTTTTATAAATATCAAAAGCAGTATCAAGATCTTGTTTAAATGATGACGAAAGTAACATATTAGGATCAACAACTAAAAGCCCACCAATTCCATATTGAGTTACAACTTTTAAAGCCATCCAACTTTCTCTTGCAATTCCATTTTCATCAATTTGACCATCTTTTAAAACTATATTTAGGTTTTTATCTATTAAAACTTTTTGCTTTGGAGTTAAAAAATAAGCACAAACAACATCATCGTCTTCCCATTGTCCAAGATGGGTAATGGCTAAATCGTTATAGAAATAGAGTTTTTCAAACATAGGAGATATATAGAAATGACTATATATACTACCCATTTGTTTTTCAACACCATTTTTAACAATAAAAGGTTGTCCTACATAAGGTTCAACTGTTTTTGTTGTAATATAAACATCTTCATTTTTAGTTAAATATTTTTCAATATCCATTTTTCTCTCCTTTTTCTTAATAAAAGTATATCATATATTACAAAAAATGTCAATATTGTATAAATATTGTAAGGTGAGTATATTCAAAATAAAAAGCAGAAGAAAAACTTCTGCTTATAATTTTCAGGGCTGGGCATCTTATATTGATAAAAATTCCCTAACTGCCTCACATATATCTCGCTCCACCAAAGCTTCCTCATGGCACATCAAAGTGTCCCCTTAATGATGCTACCGTCAGGTCCTGACATGATTCAGGGATTTTGATTGCATAAGACCTTGATTTCATCACGAAATATATATGCACATATTTAAAAAATTTAAACCGCTATAAGCATTCAACCCCACTGTAGCGGATTGTGGGTTACAGAGCACCGCTAACTCTCCATCTAGCCCAGCAAAAATAGTTTAACACAAATTAAAATATTTTGCAATTACTTTTTGCTTTTTATATGACGAATGTTGTAAAATTTAATTATAGTTTATTTTAATTTTTATAATTTTGTAAAATATAACATTTTTGTTTTTTTTATTTGATTTTCTATGTTATAATACAAAACTATGAGGTGGTAGATGCAAAATAGAGAAGTTTTTCAAAATTCTAAAAGATTTATTGATGCTTATAACAATATTGATTATGCACTTAAAACTCGATATAATCTTAATCGTTCTATGGGATTTTCTGACCTTATAAGAAAATCTGTAAGTATAAATTATGTAGTTAGAAAATATGAAGATGATTTAATTGACTATGGAAGACTTAGGAATGCTATTGTGCATAATAACAATGAAGATTTTGTTATTGCTGAACCACATGATTCAGTAGTTGAAAACATTGAACATATTGAAAAACTTTTGACAACTCCTCCAAGAGCGATAGATACTGTTGCAAGAAAAAAAGTTTTAATTGTTTATGCAGGCACAAGTATGAGAGATGTTATAATTACTATGGCAAAATCCAATTTCAGTAATTTGCCAGTTTATAGAGATAACGAACTTATTGGTGTCGCTAATGGACAAAAGATTATTACCTCAATGGGGCAATATATGATGGCTGGGGGAAAATGTTCAAGTTTTTTAGATAATGTTCAAATTGAAGATATGCTTTCTTCTTTAGAAAACAGCAATTACTATTGTGTTAAGAAGGTTGATTGCACTATTGAAGAAGCGTTGCAAGAATATGACAAAAATCATAAACTTCTTGCAATATTATTTACAAAGAGAGGGACTTCGTCTGAACTTCCTGTTGGTATAATGACAGGAGCAAATGTTGTTGAAGCCCAAAAAATTCTTGAAAATTATTAATGCATTTAAGTATATGATAAATTTTATTTATGTAAATTTGGATTGCTATAGGAAGAAAAATTTTGAAATTTTTCAAAATTTTTAGAAACTATAGTTTCTGCAAGCGATGCTTGCCTTCCTATAGCATTATTTTATAAATTAAAGCACGAATTGCATTAAAAATTAACACTGAATTTTAATGAAAATTGTGCTAGATTGAAAGACAAAAAAAATTGAAAGAAATTATAAATTTTTTATTGTTAAATTTTAATTTTAAATTTGAAATTATTAAATAAAATAAATGATTTAACTTGACAATAAATAAATTATAAATTAAAATAAAAATTGTAATTTGAAAAACGAAGATAAAAGACAAGACTTTTAATAGAATTTATTTCAGAGAGTTATCGTTTGGTGAAAGATAATATAAATCATTAAAGGTTATCACTTTTGGAGTTGGAATTGTGAAATAACAGTAATGATTCTCGGGACTTCCCGTTATAGAAGAGGTGGGTGATTGCCTGCTACAATTAAAGTTTACAAGTGGTATAAAGTCGCAGTGGGTTCTTGTAACTTATCTGCGTTTTTTATTAAAAGGAGAATGATATGTATAATAAAGTTGACACAAAATTAGATTTTGTAGGAAATGAAAGAAAAATCTTAAAATTTTGGAAAGACAACAACATTATAAAAAAGGGACTTGAACTAAATAAGGGAAGTGATAGAAGTTACACTCTTTATGATGGTCCTCCAACTGCAAACGGCAAGCCTCATATCGGACACCCTTTAACTCGTGTTATGAAAGATATTATTCCAAGATTTATGTCAATGAAAGGATATTATATTTATCGTAAGGCAGGTTGGGATACTCATGGACTTCCAGTAGAAGTTGAAATTGAAAAAAAACTTGGACTTAATGGTAAACAGGATATTGAAAAATACGGGGTAGAAAAATTTATAAATCTTTGTCGTGATTCCGTTTGGAAATATAAAACAATGTGGGAAGATATGACAGATAAGGTTGGTTATTGGGTAGATATGGATAATCCATATATTACTTATGATAACAACTATATAGAAAGCATCTTTTGGGCATTGAAAGAAATGGACAAAAAGGGTTTAATTTATCGAGGACATAAAATTGTTCCATATTGTCCACGTTGTGGAACTTCACTTTCAAAAATGGAAGTTGAAAATGGCGATAATTATAAAATCTTAAAAGAAAATTCAGTGTATGTTCAAATCAAAAGTCAAGATGAAGAAAATACTTATTTTTTAGTTTGGACAACAACTCCATGGACACTTCCATCAAATGTTGCTTTATGTATGAATCCAAATGAAGAGTATTCAAAAATTGAATTTGAAGGTAAAAATTATATAATGCTTGACAGCCTAATTCATACTTTATTTGAAGAAGGAACATATAAAAAAGTTTATACCAAGAAAGGTAAGGAGTTTGAGTATCATAAATATTTACCTTTATTTGACTATGTTAAAGATGAAGTAAAAAATGGTTATTTTGTAATTGTCGATGATTATGTTACAACTGAAGATGGAACAGGAATAGTTCATATCGCACCAGCATTTGGTGAAGAAGACTATAATGCAGCCAAAAAATATAACTTATCATTTGTTCAACTTGTTGATGAAAATGGTAAGATGAGTGATAAAACTGATTTTGGTGGAATGTTTGTTAAAGATGCTGATAAATTTGTTATAGATAAACTTCAAAAAGAAGATAAAATGTTTAAAGTGCTTCCTTTTGAACATTCTTATCCACATTGTTGGAGATGTGGAAGTCCTCTTCTTTATTATGCAAGTAATGCATGGTTTGTAAAAACAACGGCAATTAAAGATAAAATGGTTGAAAATAATAATGCTATTAATTGGATTCCTGATCATATAAAGAAAGGAAGAATGGGTAATTTCCTTGAAAATAATATTGATTGGGGAATTTCACGAAATAGATATTGGGGAACACCTTTACCTTTCTGGGTTTGTGAATGTGGTCATATCCATGTTGTAGGTTCTGTTAAAGAATTAAAAGAACTTACAGGAGCAGAAGGTGAACTTGATCTCCATAAACCAACTCTTGATAAACTTACAATGAAATGTGAAAAATGTGGCAAAATTATGCATAGAACTCCTGAAGTAATGGATTGTTGGTTTGATTCAGGTTCAATGCCATTTGCACAATATCACTATCCTTTTGAAAATAAAGAAGTGTTTGAAAAATCTTTCCCTGCAGATTTTATCAGTGAGGCGATTGACCAAACAAGAGGGTGGTTCTATTCTTTACTTGCAGTCAATACAGCAGTATTTGGGAAATCTCCATTTAAGTCATGCAATGTATTAGGTTTGGTTCTTGATAAACATGGACTTAAAATGTCAAAACATCTTGGAAATGGTGTTGACCCTTGGGATATTTTAAATAAAGAAGGTGGAGATGCTTTAAGATGGTATTTCTATAACAACTGTGTTCCTGGTCAAGGCATTGCATTCAATGAGGATAATTTGATAGAATTACAAAGAAAGTTTTTAGGGACATTATGGAATGTTTATGCTTTCTATTGTCTATATGCAGAAATTGATAAAATCGATCCTACAAAATATAATATTAAAGATTGCTCATTATCTTTCCTTGATAAATGGCTTTTATCAGAATATAACGCTCTTGTTAAATTAACAAATGATGCTCTTGAAAATCATGATATGCTTTCTTCTTCTAGGGCTATAACAGAATTTGTGGATAAATTGTCAAATTGGTATGTTCGTCGTTCAAGAGAAAGATTTTGGGGTAGTGAAGAAAGTGATGACAAGATTGCTGCCTATAAAACATTATATGAAGTTTTGGTTGGACTTAGTAAGTTGCTTGCTCCGTTTGTTCCATTTATATCAGAAGAAATTTATCAAAATTTAGTCCGAAATCTTGATAAAAATGCTCCTGAAAGTGTTCATTTTTGTTCTTATCCACAAGCAAATGAAGATATGATTGATAAAACTTTAAATGAAGGCATGGATAAAGTTTTAGAGATTGTTCTTTTAGGTAGAGCGTGCCGTAGTGCAAGCAATGTAAAAAATCGTCAACCTCTTGCAAAAGTATTGGTTTGCACAAATAAAGAGTTGAAACTTGATGATGAACTTGTAGATTTAATTAAAGATGAACTCAATGTTGAAACACTTGAATTATCACATAATGCTGATGAATATGTTTCTTATGAAATAAAACCACAATTAAGAACAGTTGGTCCTAAATATGGAAAATCACTTGGAGCAATAAAAGCATATTTATCTTCAATAAATCCAGTGGAGGCAGTATCAAAAGTTCGAAAGGGTGAGAATTTGATTTTTGATGTTGATGGTCAAGAAATTTCATTATCTCAAGAAGACCTTTTAATTTCTCTTAAAAATAAAGAAGGATATTCAAGTGAATCAAATGGAGAAACAACAGTAGTTCTTGATACCAATTTGACCCAAGATTTAATTGAAAAAGGAATGATAAAAGAGTTTGTAAGTAAGATACAAAATTTAAGAAAAGAAAGTGGTTATGAAGTAGTAAATCATATTAAGATTGAAGTTGAAGGAGATGAAAAATTAATCGATATTATTCTTAAATATTCTGAACAAATAAAGAAAGGAACTCTTTGTGATGTTGTAATTAAAGGAAATTCAGGTGAAAATAAATTAGAATTCTCTTTTGATGAAGCAAAAATAAATGCTTTAATTTCAAGAATATAGATGAGAATATTAAAAAAAAGTTAAAATTTTTTAATAAATAAAAGCAGAAATATATTAAATTAAATTATTTAATATTAATTCTGTCTTTTATTTTGTGTATAATTTATACACTTTCTTTATTAAGTAATATTTTTAGGTTGAAAAAAAAGTTAAAATTTGTTATAATTCTATTATGAAGAGGTATTTATGAATTTTAATACAACAAAGAAGCAAAATATTGAGAAATCTTGTGGATATAATCCTATCCTAAAAGCCATTGTCATTGAACAATTTAAAAATTTTGAAAATATTTCAAAATCTTTTAATAAGCCAAATCATAATTATGAAATTGGTGATGATGTAAAGTTGAAAAAAGATAGTATTATGCATGGGATTCGTGATGAAAGACAATTTAACTTTATTTCACAAAATGGTTTTATTGCAAGAGATATATATGATAAAAAAAGTATGTCGAAATACCCTAGATGTATAAATTTTTTTAATGTTAAAAAAGAGCGTTTACTCTCTAATTATATAGATGAATATAGTGGTTGCAGTATTAGATGGATAAATAAAGGAAAAGATGAAATTCATTCTCAAATAATTCCTTTTTCTAAAGTAAGTAAAGATATAATTTATAATAGAAATGCATGGTTTGCTGAACAACTTAAAGAAAGTCGTTTTATGCCATGTCTTCAAAATGATTTTTCTCAAATTGCTTTTATTTTAGATATGAGTAGCAAACAAGCAAAACAAATAATGGAAGGTGATATAACAAAAGAAAGTTTTGATGATGACGATGCACGTCTTTTTGTAAGTAAATTATCTTATCAAAGATTTGTTACTAAAAAACATTCTCACAATTCAGTTTTTTCAGAGAGAGAAAGTCATGTAGTTTATGGAGTTCCAAAATGTTTTGTCGAAGGAATTTTAGTAAATCGAGAGTATGAACAGAACAAAGAAAAACTTGAAATAATTAAAAAAGCATTTCCAAACGCATATATTTGTAACCTTGATGGTAAAGTCATTATTAAATAAAATTTATTTAATTTTAGTTGATTTTCAATATTTTTATAAAATAATTTTTAAAATATATAATTAATAGGAATTATTTTATAGTAACATATGTTTTATAAAAGCATTTTAATTTTAAATATTTAATAAATAATTTTAAGTCAAAGATTATCATAATCTTTGACTTTTTGATGAAAACAATATATATTTGAAATATAAAATAATAAGTAAAAGGAATTTATTAATGAAAATAGCATCTGATTGGAAAGATTATCAAGTAATAGCAACTGGAGATGGTGAAAAACTTGAAAGATGGGGTAAATATGTTTTATTAAGACCAGACCCACAAGTTATATGGCATGCACAAAAAGACCTTAAAAATTATAATGGACTTGATGCACATTATTTACGTTCAAGTTCTGGTGGTGGTGGTTGGCAATATGTTAAAAAGTTGCCAGAAGAATGGACTATAGAATGGCATGGTTTAAAATTCATAATTAAACCAATGGGTTTTAAACATACTGGTTTATTCCCAGAGCAGGCAGTTAATTGGAATGATTTAACAAATTTAATAAAAAACGCTAATAGAACTATAAAGGTTTTAAATCTATTCGCTTATACTGGTGGTGCAAGTGTTGTGTGCTCGAAAGCAGGTGCAAGTGTTACTCATGTAGATGCAAGTAAAGGTATGGTTGAAAGAGCAAAAGAAAACGCAAAACTTAACGGAATTACAAATATTCGATATATAATTGATGATTGCAAAAAATTTATAGAAAGAGAATATAGGCGTGGGAATTTTTATGATGCTATTATAATGGATCCTCCAAGTTATGGACGTGGAACGAATGGTGAAATGTGGAAACTTGAAGATAATTTATTTGATTTTGTTATGAGCACAAAGAAAATTTTGTCAGATAAGCCACTTTTTGTTTTAATATCTTCTTATACAACAGGTTTACAAGCAAGTGTTCTTTCAAATATATTAACTTTAGTTTTTGGCGAAGGGGGAATTGATGCTGATGAAATTGGGTTGCCTACGGAAGAAAAAATCGTGTTACCATGTGGTTCAAGGGGAATAAAAATATGGAAGAATTAGTTGTTTTATATGAAGATAATCATATTATAGTTGTAGTTAAGCCTCAAAATATTCCATCTCAAGGGGATATTTCAGGTGATGATGATATGCTTAATAAAGTGAAAAGATATATTAAGGAAAAATATAATAAAGAAGGTGAAGCCTTTGTGGGGCTTGTTCATAGGCTTGATCGTCCTACAGGTGGGATAATGGTTTTTGCAAAAACTTCAAAAGCAGCAGCAAGACTTTCACAACAAATTAAAGATAATCAAATGAATAAAACATATTATGCTGTTATCACGCAAATTCCACAAATAAAGCAAAATATTTTGTTAAATTATCTTAAAAAAGATGAAAAAAATAATATTGTAAAGATTGTCCCACAATCAGAGCAAGGTGCAAAAAGAGCAGAATTAAGTTATAAAGTTTTGCAAACAAATGAAAATTTAGCATTATTAGAAGTTAAATTAATAACAGGAAGGGGACATCAAATTAGAGTGCAAATGGCAGGTATTAATTGTCCTTTGTTTGGTGATAATAAATATGGAAAAATCACCAATAAAAAATCTGTTAATCTTGGTTTATGGGCAGGAAGACTTGAATTTCTTCATCCAACTACAAAACAAAAAATGATTTTTGCTTGTCCTCCAGACACCTCAAAAGAACCATGGAATAAATTTTATATAGAAAAATATTTTTTAAGATAATTTAATTAATTAACATAAAAAAATATAAAAAACACAAGAAAAACTAAAAAAAGTCAAAAAATTTGGCTTTTTATTTTTTTAATATTTAATTTTGTTTATAATATATACATAGTGATGTTAAAATTTTATTGTCATAAAATTTTAACAAATTCTATCGAATTTGTGTGTTTTACTCACCATCACCATTAATAATGTTCAGTTGCTGTTATGTCTTTGCTTTGTTATACTTAAATTTAAACCGAATTGTTATAATAAAAATAATAAGTAATTAAGGAGATAAAATGAAAACTAGAAATCAAATTAATGATAATTTTAAATGGGACTTATCGCCATTATGTTCAAGTGATGAAGATTTTTATAAGGGACTTGAAAAAGTAAATGAATATATCAAAAAGTTTAAAAATTTTGAAAATAAATTAAATAATAAAGAAACTATATTAAAATTCTTTAAATTAGATGAAGAATTCGATGATTTAATTGAACCTTTGTATATGTATGTTCATCTTAAGCATGATGAAATTTTATCTGACCGAAAAAGAAATGAAATGTCAGAAAAGATTAGTCATATTTTAAGTGAACTTTCTGTTGAGACTTCATTTGTTACTACAGAATTGCATGAATTACCCGATGAAATTATAGATGACATATTGCAAGATAAACGATTTAAAGATTATGATAGAATGTTTGAAAACATAAAAAAAGAAAAAATCCATATGTTATCAAAGGAAGAAGAAAAACTTCTTGCAGGAATGAGTTTTTTAGGTGGATTTTCATCAAATATGCGAAATTTATCAGATGTTGATATAACCTTTGAAAAAGTTAAAGACAGCAAAGGTAAGACTTTGGAACTAAACCATTCTAATTATTCTGTTTATTTAAGAAGTAAAGATAGAGAATTAAGAAAGAATACAATGACAGTTTTGAATGGGACTTATGGCAAATTTATAAATACACTTGCTAATAATTATATTAATGAAGTAAAGCAAAATTGCTATTTTGCAAAAGTCCGAAAATACAAATCTGCTTTAGATGAAGCATTGCAAGATGAAGAAGTTTCAAAAAAAGTGTATGATACATTAATTCAGAGTGTAAATAAGAATTTAGATGTTTTATTTGATTATTTTAAATTAAAGAAAAAGATTTTGGGGCTTGATAATTTTTATATTTATGATTGTATGGCAGAAATAGACAAGAATAAAGGTAAAAAATACAGTTATGACCAAGCAATAGAAATTATTATGGAAGCAGTGGCACCTCTTGGCAGTGAATATGTAAACCTTATTAAACAAGCAAAAGACAATAGATGGATTGATGTTTATCCAAATAAGGACAAGCGTTCTGGTGCTTATGAAAGTGGAATTTATGGATATCATCCTTATGTTCTTACAAATTTTGAAGGTGATTTAGACTCTGTTTTTACTTTGGCACATGAACTTGGTCATGCAATGCATACACATTTTTCAAATAATAATCAGCCAAGGACAAAAGCAAGTTATACAATCTTTTTAGCAGAGATCGCAAGCACAACAAATGAAATTTTATTAATTAATTATTTCTTAAAAAGGTCAAATTCAAAAAATGAAAAACTTTACCTTTTAAACAAATTGTTTGATGAAGTAAAAGGAACTATTTTTAGACAAACTATGTTTGCCGAATTTGAAGAGCACGTTCATTCATCTTATGAGAAGGCGGAGGCACTTACTAAAGATGGTCTTTGTGAATATTATTATAACTTGAATAAAAAATATTTTGGTTCTGTCAAACTCATAAAAGAAATTCAATATGAATGGGCAAGGATTCCTCATTTTTTTACTGCTTTTTATGTTTATAAATATGCAACGGGTATGATTTGTGCAATAACATTTGTTAACAAAATTTTAGAGAAAGGGGAAGAAGCCGTTCGAGATTATTATAAATTCTTAACAGCAGGAGCAAGTGATACTCCGAATAATATTTTAAAGAAAGCAAATTGTAATCTTGAAGATGAAAAAACATTTGATGAATGTTTTGCTTATTTAAAAAATCTTATTAAAGAGTGGAAAAAACTTACAAAATAGAAAAAGCCATCAATTAATGATGGCTTTTTTCATACAGGTTTATGATTGACAAAAATATGTTTTTAGAGTAAACTATAAAAGATTGCTTTATAAGTTAATTTATTTTTAAACTTTTTATTTTTTTTCTCAAAAAATAAAAATATTTATTTAATTATTATACTTAAGTAATTTAATTATAATTACAAATAATAACTATAAATCAATATCTTATTTTTGCTTTGTGAAATTTTAAAATTAAAAAAATCTATTAAAACTCTTGACAAAAATCGGGGGGTATAATAGATATTGACGTAAAGTATATTGACAAAATTTTTACAGAGTAGGTAATAGAAATAAATGATTTATTAAATAGATAAACATTTAAAGAGTAGAGAGGAAAAGGGAATTTTATGCTTAAAGTTGAAAATCTTGTAAAAACCTATGGGAATTCAGATAGACCAACAATAAATAATTTATCTTTTGAAGTTAAAGATGGCGAGATTTTTGGTTTTCTTGGTTCTAACGGTGCAGGAAAAACTACCACAATAAAATGTATATGTGGTGTTTTGCCATTTGAGGGTGGAGATATTTTAATTAATGATATAAGTCTTAAAAAAAATCCCAAAGAGGCAAAATTAAATCTTGCCTATATTTCAGACAATCATGCAGTATTTGAAAGATTAACTGGAAGAGAATATGTCAATCATATTGCAAATTTATACAATACTCCAAAAGAAAAAAGAGATGAAATCGTTAAGTCTTTGCTTGATGCTTTTAGTTTGTCTTATGCTTATGATAGACCAATTAAAAGTTATTCTCATGGAATGAAACAAAAAATAAATGTTATAGCAGGTCTTGTTCACGAGCCAAAACTTTGGGTGCTTGATGAACCACTTCTTGGACTTGATCCTCAAAGTGGAATTGAACTTAAAAAGATTATGAAAGAACATGCAGAAAGAGGAAATACGGTGTTTTTCAGTAGTCATATTTTGGAAGTCGTTGAGAGTTTATGTGATAGAGTTGGTATATTAAATAAAGGTATTTTGGCTGATGTTGTAGATTTGCATGAACTTAAAAAAGAAGGAAAAACACTAGAAGAAGTATTTGTTAAATTGACCCAAAATCAGACACGTGATGATGAAAATAAGGAAGAAATTTTAAGGTTAAACTATTTAAAAAGTCAAAACAATAAGAAAAATAAAGGATTTTTAAGTAAGAATTATAATCTAGATAAACTTCGATTTGTTGATATAAACATTAAAAATAAAGATGATATTAATTATTTGAAAGAATTCTATAATATATATGAAAATGCTTTTCCGGATATTAATGAAAGAGAAAGTTTTTCAAACTTGCTTAAATATTTGGATCAAAGTAAAACAACAAAAGAAAAGAGCAAATATCATGTATTAGCGACAATTTGTAAAGGACATGTAATTGCAGGTGCAATTTTTGATTATTTAGATAAAGTATCTTCTGGAGTAATTGAATATATTTTTGTTGATAAAAAATATCAAAGAAATAAAATAGGAAATATATTATTTGCTAGAGTTTTAGAAATTTTAAAAGAAGATGGAAATAAAAATGAAAAAGAATTAGAATATTTGTTTGGAGAAATCGATGATCCATCTACAAGGAATGAAAATGATAGAGCATATATTTATTTTTGGACCCATCATAACTTTAAAAAGTTAAAAATAAAATATTATCAACCAGCCCTTGAAAAAGATAAAAAAGGAGTAGAAAAACTTTTTATTATCGCTAAACCATTAAAAAATGATATAAAAACTATAAATAAAAATACATATCTATTATTTTTAGAGAATTATTTTGAATTTTGTTTTAATATTAAAAATGTTAAAGCGTCAAAAGAATATATACAAAATAAAGAAAATTTAAATGAAAATATAATTTTAGATAATATTTCAAGTTAAAAATTTTATTTTTTAGAATAAATAATAAAATAAATAAAAAGTTTGTTATGGGAGGAATAATGTCAACTATTTGGAAATTGTTTAGATTGCAAATAGATGAAAAAATAGATATATTTAAAAAGGGGAAGCCTTGGAAAATTATCTTAACCGTATTTTTATACTTAGCAATTATTGCAGTTGCAACGGTTGCATTATTTTTTGCATTTCTTAAATTTGTATCAATTGGTTTATATCCAGATAATGATTTGCTGGCTATTTTATTATTATTTACTCAAGTTTTATCATTTGCTATTGCTTTTGGTTCTATTATTAAAAATCTATATCATAGCAAAGACAATGATTTATTGATGAGTCTTCCATGTGATCATAAACAAATTTTTATTTCAAAACTTTTAGTTTTATATGCCTATGAACTTATTGCAAATACGCTTTATACTATGCCAATTTTAGTTATGTTTGGACTTATTTCATCTGTAAGTATTGGTTATTGGTTTATGAGTTTATTATTTGTATTTCTTTTGCCACTTCTTTCTTTAGTTTTGGCAGCATTCTTTTCAATTCCAGTGATTTTTATTGTTAATAAAATAAAAAGATATCCTATTGTTGCATCATTAAGTTTAGTTATTGTTGTTGCTGGTCTTTTGGGACTTTATATGTGGCTTATTATTTCGTTTACAAACAGCATAGATTTTGTTGGACAACAAGATACTATTCTTACACAAGTAAATAACGTTATTGCCAAAATTTCATCAAATACAATAATATTTAAACTTATGGCAGATGGACTTTTATTTAATTCTGGTTGGTGGTGGAAAGATTTGATTTTAGTGGGCACTACTATAATATTTTTAGTTTTTACAATGATTTTAGTTCAAAAAGTGTATTTTACACTAGCAATGAAAAACAACGAAACATCAACGTATATCAAGTCTAGACAAAAGAAAGATATTGTTGAGAGTCCTTTTAAAAGTATAATAAGAAAGGAATTATATACAATTTTTAGAGAACCTGGGAATGTATTTCAATATTTTATCTTTACAATTCTTATGCCTTTTATAGTTTTGATGTATGATAAAATGCTTTTAAGTATCAACGTAAACCAAACTGGACAAGCAATGATTGTTGCAAGTCATGTTTTAGTTGTTGCGATACTTGCTATGCTTTCAAATATAGTAAGTGCATCTGCAGTATCACGTGAAGGAGGGAATTTTTATATAACTAAAATGTCCCCATCACAGCCACGATTGCAAATAAATGCTAAAATTGTATTTAATTTAATTTTTACATATTCAGCATTGATAATAACGTCAATTTTTACAGGAATATTTACAGATATTTCACTTTGGCATAATATTCTTTGCACAGTTGCTGTTGCAATAATGTCTTTGGGACATATAGTAACAAGTATTTTACTTGATTTGCGAAAGCCTGCATTAGATTGGTTTGATTCTAATGAAATTGAGAAAATATCTAAAAATACAAGGAACTCAATGCTTCTGGGACTTCTTTTTGCAGTGATAATGTTTGCTATTGTAATGGCTTTTGCACCAACATCTCATACTATTTGGCCTTGGTCAATACTTTTAAGCACTGTAAGCATTTATACGATTTCTATTTTACTATATTATCATTTTAATATAAACAAAATTTATGAAAAGGTGGAATGTTAATATGAAGAAGACAATTATTTCAATATTAGTCGTTTTGCCTTTACTTTTAGTGGCAATTATTGCAGTCGCTGGAAGAATTTATGGCTCTTTTGAATATGTAGAGGTTACAGAGATATATTTTGTAAATGAAAAAAATCAAAAAATAAATTCAACTACGATTGACATAGGACAAGAGAAAAGGTTACAATATGTCATAGAGCCAATACTTGCATCTAATAAAAATGTTTCATTTAGATCTGACAATAGTGAAATTTGTTCTGTGGATAATGATGGAGATATTGTTGGTGTAAGTGCTGGTATAACAGATATTATTGTTACAACAATGAATGACTGTTCTGCAAAAATTACAGTAACAGTTCTTTCAACTGGGGCAACAGAAATTAATTTATCTTATGATAATTTGACAGGTTATTTAGGGTGCAAGGCAGTGATAAAAGCGACAACAGAACCTTCTACTGAAGCACAATATCTTACATATAGTTCATCAGACGAAAATGTTGTTAAAGTAAATGGAAAAGGAAAGGAAGCAATTCTAGAATTTGTAAATAACGGAAATGCAAAGATATTTGTGCAGTCAAGAGATGGTTTAAAAGTAGAGTGTAATATTTCTGTTAAATCACAAGAAGGTGTTTACTTTGAAGATGAGAATTATATAATTGCAGATAAAAAGACGGTAGACTTGACAAATTATCTACAGAATTATAATAATCAAAATTTATCATTTAAAGTAATGTCTGGGGATAATGGTCATATAGAAAATAATATATTGACATTTAATAAAGATTCATCAAACAATACTGTTTTAGTTCGAGTTTATACAGACGATGAATTTATAAACTATGACGAAGCATATTTCATATTTATTTAAAGGAGATTTTATGGCAAAATCTAAATCAATTTCAAATTTTTTTAAAATTTCACTAATACTGATAATTTTATTATTAGCAGGCATATTAGCGGGCTGTGGTTCAAAAGAAGCATCGCAAATTACGCTTGTTTTAGAAGATAGTTCGAAAACAGCATATTTGCCTGGGGAAACTGTTGATTTTACTATAACATCAGATGGTGAGTTTGATATTAATGAAGTGGAACTTGTAGTTACCAATGGTGGCGAATATGTTACAATTATGGGGCAATCTATTAAAATTAATGAAGATGCAATCCCTGGAACAACTATAACTGTTCAAGCAGAATATAAAGATTTAGTAAGCAATATAGTTCCTTTTTCAATAGCCCATATAGAAGCAGAAGAAATTGAAATTTCATCAGAAAAAGATAAGTTTTATGCAAGTGAAATCTTTGACCTAAGTGTTTCATATTTTCCTGTAAATGCAACTAGACAGATAAATTTAGAAATTATAGAAGGTGGAGATAAAGCAAAAATAATTGATAATAAGGTGTCAATTTCATCTACTGCTAATGAAGGAGATATAATAAAGGTTGTTGCTTCTATGGGAGAAAAATATTCAGATCCTTTTGTTATAGAAGTTTCTTCACAGCCTGATTTTGTATCAATTAAATTTGATCAACCTTCAATGGAGATTGATTCAAGCACAGATAATCTTGTTCAACCTGTATCAGTTAAGGGTGTATTCCTTGAAGAAGGAAAAACAAATGAAATTTATACTAACGCTGTAACTTTGACTGCAGAGAATACTGGCGAATATGTTGATGCTGGATATGATGTTATTAAAATTATTGATGATTTATATATAAAAGCAATGAATAAAGGTTCAGCAAAAATTACTGCTAGTTATAATAAAATTGCAGTTGATATGAGTATTGATGTTTATATGACTCCTGACCAAATAAAAGTGCCAGAAAATTTTAATAAAGTTGCAAATTTTAATTATCAAATAACAAAACCTATCAGTTTTAAGCCTAGTATTATAGAGGCTCATGGTAATAAAGATTTAAGAATGTTTGTTGTGGGTGGGGGAGATAATTCAATCGTTTTTGAAAGTAAAAATGGTGAATGGTCAACAAAAGACACAACAAATACTGTTTTATATGATGGCAGTTCATTAATTATCAATAAAATTGGAAATTATGAAATTTATTTTCAATCAATTTCTGGTTGTTTAGTAGAAACTACAAGTCCAAGTGTAGAGATTAATATTAATAATGCTATAAATGTTTCAAATAAAGAAGAATTTGCAAATGCTATTATAAATGAAAAAGAATTTAATATAGTTAATGATATTATATTTGAAGATGGCAAAGAAAATTATGTTTGCTATGGGGACAAAAAGATTAATGGTAATGGGTTTACAATAGATTTAAGTGGACAATTGACAGAGAAGGAAAGTGCTTATGGTTGGAAATTTTTCATAGAATTTAAAAATGATGACCCTGTTACACCTTACACTATCGAAATACAAGATTTAAGTTTTGTTGGTAATATGGGACTTTTATCTACAGAAGAATTTGCAGAGTATAAAGGCGTTACTACAGATGTTGTTGAACAAAAATTGACCACTGATTCTTCATTTATTATAGACAATTTCTATAGAGGAATCTTATACATAAATTCAAATAATAATATTGATACTTCAAAACAAGGACCATATTCTTATGCTATACCAGTGTTGAAAAATATTTCATTTAAAAAATGTAATTGTGGTATAAGAATTGAAAACGCAATCGACGAAGTAGAACTTGGCAAAGAGAATGCTCGTCCTGCTATTGATGGAATGAGTTATTCTAATATGTTTGGTGATGGGATAACATATATTGCATCGCAGATAAATATAACCAATTTGAATATAGGAACAGTTGGAGGTTCAGCAATTACAAGTGGTGGAAGTGATGTTATTTATCAAGCAGGAGAAAATAGAAATGAACAATCTTATGGTAATTTTTATGGCAATCTTACTTGTGATAATGTAACTGATGGAACAACACTTTTTACTATTGCACAATTAAATACTCAAGGAAATATTGCAGCAGTCTTTAATGCTTTAGGTGGTCTTTCTGGTGCTATACAAATGGTTATTACACAAAAAACAACAGAATTGTTAAAGCCTTATGTTGATACTGATCGTGAAGCAGAAGTTTATCAAACTTTACAAAAAGCAAAATCAAATATTTTGCGACAAGGAAGCAAAAATACATTTAATTTGCTTTGCTTTACGAGAAATGGTGTTGAAGATATTTTATTTGATGAAATTAATTCTTCACTTATTGTTGATTTTAATGATGAATTTTTGTATAATGGAATTGATACTACACATAAATTTATAAGAGTTAATGTTTATGATATTCTTATGAGTATAGATACTCTTGGTCAAAGTATTAAGAAATTATTAGAGCAATATGCTGATGCTATAAAACCTATAATGGTTTATGTAACTAATTTTAATTATCAAGGTAATTAGGGGAGGGAAATATGAATAAAAAAACAAAAATAATTACTTTTGCTTCTATTTGTTCTGCTTTAGTTGTAGCACTTGTTGTTACATTATGTTGTGTATTTTTAATTAAACATGACCCATATAAAATAGAAGGTAATGGAGCAGTTATTGTAACACAAAATGAAGACGGGACAAAAACTTTATCTGCAAAGGCAAGTAAGTGGCATTCATTTATGGGGTGGTATGAAAATGTAGATGATAAAGAACCTACCTATACTACAGAAGAGATTACTATAGGCGATGGAGAACCAGTTTATACTGCTGTATTTACAACAAGTCCATTAAATTCTATAGATAGACTTTTAAGTGGAATATATTATAAATATTCAGAAGCAATAGCCGAGGAAGAAGATTACTTCAATTTTTCAGGTAATATTGAATTAAATCTTAAGACTGCTTCAGAAAATTTTGAAGAACTCCATTACACAATTGAAGCAGGCGGCTACTTTAATTTTAATGGTGAAGGAAATCAATTATATTTGCTTGTAAAACCTACAGGAACAGAACTCAATATGATTTCATTCTATTATGTTGATAATACCATGGACGGAAAGATTTATGCTCAAGTTATGGGAGAAAAATATACTTTTAATTGTGCAAGTTTGACGGAAGTATTTTCATCTATTCCTGCACTATCTCAAAATGTATGGACATTTGAAAATATTATGAAAGGATTAATTAATAATGACAGCACATTTAATATGATATATCCTTTAATTGAACAAATGTTTGGTGGAGCAAATACAGTTGCTTTTTGGAGTGAAGCAAATAATGATAGCAATATTTCAACATTTAGTATAAGGTTAGATAAAATTTTAAAATATCTTGATGATAATTTTGCTATGATTAAGGCAGTTTTGCCAGAATCTGTAAGTTCAGTATTTGAAAAAGTATTAGAAGTTTTAACAAAAGAATATATCAACCAATTATTACCAAGTATTGACCTTAATTTTGAAATTAGTTATACAACTTTAAATGATATAGAATATGTTAATGATATTGATGTAGGATTATCTTTACCAAATGGTTATAATATAAATTTTGGTGAAGTTGTTAATATACCTTCTACTGATTTATCTTTAAAAATTAATAATTTGGAAATGGGATTCTCTTCAGAAGCAAATGCCGTTAATGAGGAAATTTTAAAAGATTTTCCAGAAGCAACAAATATTTTAAATATGGAATTAACAGGAGAAATTAATTTCATTAAACAAGAAGGGGAAACTAAAACAACATTAGACACATATACACTTGAATTAAACGCAGATTTAAATCCTTTTGCAGTTCTGCCAGGTATCGTAGATGGTGGATTTGATGCAACAAAAGTTAAATGGGAAGAACTTGGTTTCTTAAGTTTAAGAATATCTCTAGTTGAAAATTCAGAAGATGAAACTCAAATGGAAAGACATGGCAATGTAAAAGATTATATAAATTTATTGATTGATACAGAGAAATATGGCGCAAAAGCAATGCTTTTCGTTGGATTGTATAATCCTAATATAACAGCGAAGGTAGAGATATTCCCTGGTTATTCATTAGAGGCCGAATTGTCTAAAAATGAAATAATTAATGCAAGTATCGATCTTAAAGAATTCGTAACATATTTGACAAATAAAAATACTCAAGAGGGAGGAGAAGAAGTTACTACCTCTCAAACAATGAGTGTAAATATGATTAGTAATGTAGTTGAAGATGTTGCAACAGATAATGTTCATGTTGAAAGTATAATATTTGATATTTTATCATCTTTATTAGGTTCAAGTTCAGATATGCCAATTTCTAACTCTGATTTAACCTATGACGCACAAAATGAAACAATAGTTCTTGCACTTTCTAATGTTAGAACTAAATTAAAAGAAATTGTTGATACAGACTTATTAGATTTAGGCAATGTATTATTTGGGACAGAGAACACACACCTTTCTATAGGATTAAAAACTTTTGAATATGGAAAAGTTGTAAGAGGTGAAAGTGAAGATCAATCACTTGCAGATTATGTTGATAAAGATGGCAATTCTATTTTTGAAGAATATAACGAACAACATAAAACATTAACATCAGTTGAAGATTTATTTATTAAAGAAGCAGATGGATTAAATGATAATAAAGTTCTTTTAACTAGCAAACAATATTCAAAAGATAATTTTGTTGAAGAAATAGAATCAAGTTTAATGGATAAAACAATCTATGCTACTACAGGAACAATGAGTGATAACAGTAAAGTTACAACATTCCCAAATAGTTACAAGAATGCAGAGGAAGAAGCAGAGATATCATTTAGACTTTTAGGAATAAATGTTGTAAGCCAAAATGAAAATTCTGCACAAATTGAATATGTTCTCGGATTAAATATTCAAAATTATTGGATATCTGTGGCATCAAGTATGAATCTTTTACCAGAAGAGATGAATGGTTGCAAAGGAATTTATGATATATTATTTAAACTTGCAAATATACCTTTTGTTTATACAGTAACAGAAACTGTTCAACTTGTTTAATAATTTTATCGAAAAATATATAATATAATAAAAAATCCACAATTTGTGGATTTTTTTATTTCATGTATTTTACAAATATAAATTTTTGCATTTTAAATCTTTTTAGGTTTTGCATTTTTTTATATTTTTTCCTAACTTTTATAATATTAAAACTTTTTTCTTTAAATTTATATAATTTAATAAGCATAAAAATTGAAATTAAAATAATTAAAATACCTACGAATACACCTGTTAGTGTATTATAAACTATTGATTTTTCTATTGATATTGAAACAGATAATAAAGCAATTTGTGTTAAAACAATTGAGGATAAAGCAGACGATAAATTAATGCATTTTAATCCTAATAATAGAAAATCATTGGATTTTTTAGATTTTATTAGACCTCTTATAGAGAAAAATATTTCACAAAAAGCCATTGCTGCTATTGCTATTGAAATTATTTGATTATAGTCTTGAACTTTTGCAGAGATAAATAATCTTAAAATATAAAATAAATATAAAAAACCTCCACAAAATATTGTCCATGAAATTCTTTTAAAATATTTTGTTTCTTGAAGTTGATTCTTTGAAAGTCTTCTTCCATCAAAATATGCTGTTTTTGCTAGAGCCGTGCAAAGTGTATAAAATCCACTTATTGATAAAAATATTGATGATATAAGACCAGCAAAGATTAATTTTAATATAGCCCAAATAAAATTAGCACTCATGCTGATTTTGTTTGTAAAAGATGTTTTTGTTTTATATGGAATTTCTTTAAAATTTTTTATTAAATTCTTAAAGCCCATTTATAATTCCTTTTAATCTTCTCGCTTTGCTATTGTTTCAATAAACATTTGTTCCATTTGCTCCATACAATCATTAAGATCAAAACGATTTCCAAATTGAAGATATTGTTTTTTAAGTTCAACTTTTTCTTCAGGATGCTCAATCCAATAATCTATTTTAGATGCAAGATCAGAACTATTATTACACTTAAAAAGATTATTTGGAGTTATTGCAAAATTTTTTGTTGCACTTCGATTTGAATCTGAAACAACAGGAACAAGTCCACAAACGACGGCTTCAAGACATGCGATACCTTCAAGTTCTGCTTCGGCAGGATGAACATATAAATCACAAAAATTTAACAAATTAATCATTTCTTCACGTTTAAAATATTGAATTATTGGTTGATTTTTAAGTTTTTTCTTTGCAAAAAATTCAATTTTTGATTGTAAAGGCCCTTGACCTGCCATTATAAGTTGTATTTTGTCATTGTATTTTGATTGTGCTATTGCTTTTAATAAAACCATATGAGATTTTTCAGGGCATAATCTTCCTGTTGTTAAAATAAGAAATTTGTCTTTCAAATTTTCTGGTTTACAGCAATCAATACATTTTACATCAGGATTAACCCCATTACTTATAACATAATGATTTGTTTTTCCAACAATATTTTCAAATACATCACAGATGAATTGAGTAGGGTAATGTATTGCATCACAAAATTGATAGATTCTTTTATAGAATTGTTTATAAATATGCTTGTTTGCAAATTTGCAATTCATAAGGCCAAGATGACTTGAAACAAGTTCTGCTTGACAATGGAAGCCTGCAGTAACAGGCTTTCCAAGTTTTTTAGCAATTTTACAAGCAGTTATTCCCATTGGGAAAGGAAGCATAATATGAACAATATCACACTCGTAGAATGCATCTAAAATAACATTTCGATCTGTTTTAGGAAGAGTTACGCCATTTCTTTCTACAATCTTATTTAGAGGACCAAGGTTTAATTTATCTAAAATAATAAAACCTTCTTGATTTTGTTTATCTTCATCGCAACAAACAACTTTTACATCATGACCTTTAGATTTTAAGTAGTCAATTAAATTATATGCTGCAATAGTAGTGCCGTTGTTTTTCTTTCCAAGCACATCACATACTATAACTATTTTCATTATAAACTCCTAATTTGGGCTATAAAGGATAGAAATTTAGCCACCTTAAATCATTATAACATAACATAAAAAATCATGCAATAATTTTATAAGTTTAGTATATTAAATAATATATATAGTTTAGTTTATATTATCTGAAGTCGAACCAAGTGTGATAAATTTATATTTAAGTGAGATGGTAATAAATAACGTAGTTTACATTTATTGAAGTCGAACTTGCTTGCAAGAGTGAGACTGATTATATTCAAACAGAGGTGGTGTGCAAAGCATACAAATTTGATAGAATTTATTAAAACTTTATGATAATAAAATTTTAACACCACATAGTTTATATTTACGGAAGTCGAACTTGCTTGCAAGAGTGAGACAGATGTATATTCAAACAGAGGTGGTGTGCAA
>ERZ779673.23-NODE-23-length-72512-cov-3.060008_pt1 | contig 72512 bp, 60 predicted proteins | sample MGYA00511956_ERZ779673 | MGnify/ENA primary metagenome ERZ779673 (study PRJEB29588, sample SAMEA2152065) | human gut metagenome | biome: human gut; feature: human-associated habitat; material: faeces | place: Denmark | collected 2008/2010 ... | reverse complement strand
TTTATGGCTGCATTTGGAGCTGCACTTTTAACATCCGCTAAGGCGGTAGCGGTAAGTACGGCTATCAGTGCAGGCATAGGTCTTGCTATGGGTGGTTTAACAACCGGTACTTGGGATGGCGCTATCAATGGAATGCTTGAAGGAGCTGTTGATGGATTTATGTGGGGTGGCATTTTTGCTGGTGGTGCACAAATTTTGAGCGGAGGATTTAAGACTTTAGCTAAAATAGGCATAAACACTAGTAAACAGGGATTCTTAAAAATATTTACGCCAAATAGATTGAGAAATGCGAATGAAATTGCAAAGATAGCAAACAAAGGTCAAAAGTTCTATGAATATGGTGGAACTGTATTGAAAGTAGGCAAGAATATGATTGATATAAGCAATAAAACATTCTTGCATATGCACTTATGGTTTACAGGTGCGAAACATATTCCGCTGGGAACAATAATGGCGGGAATAATAGGGGGATTTAGATGAAAATTAAGCAAGTAATAAATAAAAAAGTAAATTCATTTGAATTTTCATTTGACTTGTTAAAAAATGACTGCCTTAAATCACTACTATTTTTATACGAAATTCGACAAGTTTACATTTGCATATTAGGTGTTGATAAAAACAAGGAGGAGCATTTTATTGACTATTTGCAAAACAGCAATATTCAAGGATGGCAAAACATAAATGGATATGAATATGCAATCAAGATAAACGTGGATGATATTTCAACCTTACTTTCGATTATTGGAAGTGATTTTGATGAATTAGTCGTCTGGAATTGCTATACGGATTGGGAAACATTCATTCAAGATGCTACTGATCTACCGGTTTTTTCGTTTAAGAAGAAACCATTATCAAAGACAGCACCATCTTTCTATCTTAGGTTGGATATCTGCGACAATAATTTTATTGAAATAATATGTGATTTGGAGTTTAATAATGGTGGCGATATAACTAAGGACGATTTATTGTCGTTAATGGAAAAATAAAAGTGGGTTTCCCACTTTAGGGTAGGCGAGTTGCCCTTTGTGGCAACTCCTTATCCTGCACTAAAAATTGCTCTTTTTGCCACAGGAAGTTTTGCCTTTTGCAAGAAACAAGACTTCCACACGTGGACAAAAAGTTTGAAAAACTGTATATTTTAAACGGATCCTTTATTTTACATCACTCCTAGTATAATAAAGTAAAGTATTTTACTTTATTATACTAGGAGAAAATAAATATGAAAGATTTTTTAAATTTGATGATAAAAGAATTATTTCAATATTGTGGATATTAATTAGTTTTTGTATTTTAATAGTATTAATATTTGCTTTAATAGTAATTGAAGTGTTTGTTGCTACATTATTTACGTTGTTTCTTACAATTTTACTTTTATATTTAATTAAGGAATACACTTTAAATAAAAAAAGAAATCTTACGCAAAGATTTATTGATACATATGATCAAGTTAACATACTTTCTAAATATGTTTATAATAAAGAATTAATAGTAAAATTTAAAAATTTTATGTGTCTTTTTTAATGGTTTTTATGGTAGCCATTTATTTATTGACAAATAATAAAAGCACAAAATATTTTATTTTAAATGATAAGGAAATTAAATTTCTTAATCAAAAATATGAAATTGATCAAGTTGGTTCTTGTGAATATTGCAATGTAAATGGTACGCCTTACCAGTAGCACTAATCTATAAGCGACAAGCAGCAAAATTAATAATTTTCAAATTTAATTCAGGCACAAGCAAAACTGGGTATGTTTATCTTTTCTATTATGTGGTATAATCGATTTTTTGTTTTAGTAGCAATTATTTTTGAAAATATTAATGAATATGTAGTCTCATCAGTAAAATAATATAAAACATCAAACATAGAAAGTGTAGCTGTCTTAACTGATAGTTACACTCTTTTTCTAAAAAAAAGTCAATTAGTACTCCAATTATTCGAGTATCAATCGACTTTTTTACATATTTGTTTGTTATAGTATGCAAGTGTTTGTTTTAAAGCTAAATCTTTATCAACACAAGCAAGGCGAAGTTTATGTGCGTATCTTAATAATTTAGTAAAATCTTTTCCGGGTTTTATACCATTATCTAGTAAATCAGATCCGGTAACATATGGTTTAGCCATTGTTTCTTTAAATATTTCTAGTCTATTATATATGTATGAAGAATTATCAACAATTGGTTTTTCGGAAATTCTCCCAAAATTATCACATATTGATAAAACGGCTAAATCGTTTGGATTTACAGATTTATCAAATAGTTTATTTGTAGCTTTAATAGAAGAATTGTTTGCTGCATACATATTGAGTGCCATATGGAGAGAAACCATATTCATAACATATTTTTTTAATTTTTTTTCATTTGCTATCCTAGTTAAGAATATTCCTGCCATTTGCGAACCGATGATATCGTGATCGTATGAACGGATAATTCCATTAACAATTGTCGTACATTTACTTTTTCCAATGTCGTGAAGTAGGCATGATAACATAAAGGCAAGAGGTTCTTGAACTTTATTAATGTATTTGTTAGCTTCGTCAATAACAAGCATTGTGTGATTCCAAACATCACCTTCTAGGTGATAATCAGATCTTTGATTAAGGCCTATTAAATCTTTTAGTTCAGGGAACCAGATATCTAGTTGATTCATTTCACGAAGAGAATTAAAGAAAATTGAAGGTTTTTTTGCTTTAAGAAGACCTTTTTTTATTTCCTCAAATATTCTTTCTTTAGGTAATGTGGAAATATCTATATTTTTGCATAGATCAATCGTTTCTTTTGCGATTTTAAAGTTAAAACGTGCGGAAAACTGAGCACATCTTAAAACTCTCAAAGGATCTTCACAGAATCTTTTATCGTCAGTATGCCTTATTATACCTTCCTTTAAATCGTCTTTTCCGTGAAAGAAATCAATTACTTCTCCAGTTAAAACATTCAACATCATAGCATTAATTGTGATATCTCTTCGCATTGATGAATCTTTTAGACTTAAGAAAGGGTCAATATCAATTTTAAAATCTTGATGACGATTTCCAGTTTTTGATTCTGTACGAGGTAAAGCGATATCAATATCATATCCTTTAATATTATAAATACCAAAGCTTTTTCCAAATTCTAATCTTCCACCTAAATCATCAAGGATGTTTTCTAATTCTATTTTCGTAATGTTGTGAACTTCTATATCATAATCTTTATTAGGTAAACCTAATAGTAGGTCACGAACATATCCACCAACAAAATAAGCTTGTCCACCTTTTTCTTTGATTCTCAAGGCAAGAGATTGAATTATTTCTTTATTTTTATTTTCATCAGTTATTTTACTCATAGATATATTATATCAATTTTATTTTTAAAAGTAAATAAAAAAGGCGCAGACGCCTTATTTTATAACAGAATATAATGATCCTAAAGCTCCAACAATAGAAACAGAAGCACCAATAATACTACCAATTCCTAAACCATAACCTAAATCTTTAAAAGTATTTGTTGTTGTTGAAGCAGATCCGAAAAGTGAACCTGTAGTTGCAATACTTGTAATAGAAGGGATTAAGAATAATAAAACAGCAGATGCTACGAAACAAGCACATGTAATAATTCCTGCTAAACCTTTATTCTTTACAAGTAAAGCGCAGATTATTGAACCTACTAAAGGAAGCATAAATCCTAGAACTGCAAGAATTGAAAAAGTGATTGATGAATTTCCACTTACTACAATCAAGTTAACTGTTCCTAAAGATTTACCAAACATTACTTCGAATCCAGTATAAGTAGTGTCACTATTTTCACTTTTTACAGCTGGTAAAAAGGCCATACATAGTGTCACAACAGCAACTAGCACTAGAATAAATTTTCCATACTTTCCAAATAAACTTTTTGATTTTCTTTTTGCCATAAATATCCTCCTCGTATAATAGTAATTATATTATATTTTTATTTTTTCTTCAAGTACTAATTTATTTTTTTAAACAAATTTAAAATATTATATATTTATCTATAAATAAATTAAAAGTAAAAAATTTGTTTTAAAAAATGCCTTTTTATGGTATACTAATATAAAAAGGAGATTATAATATGGATTTATATAATTTAAAAGCATACAAAGTTCTTGAGGAAAGATTTATCAAAGAAATTGATTCAAATGCTTTTCTTTTAGAACACAATAAAACTAAAGCCAAAGTTGTTGTTATGGCTAATGAAGATAAAAATAAAACTTTTGCAATTTCGTTTAGAACTCCACCTACTAATGATACGGGTGTACCTCATATAATTGAACATTCTGTTTTATGTGGTTCTAAAAAATTCCCTTCTAAAGAACCTTTTGTAGAATTAATGAAGGCATCATTGAATACATTTTTAAATGCAATGACTTATCCAGATAAAACAATGTATCCTGTTTCAAGTTGCAATGATAAAGATTTCCAAAATTTAATGGATGTTTATTTAGATGCTGTATTTTATCCAAATATGCATACAAATGAAAAAATATTTAAACAAGAAGGATGGCATTATGAATTAGATGACAAAGATGGTGAGTTAATTTATAATGGTGTTGTATATAATGAAATGAAGGGCGCATTTTCTTCTGCTGATCAAGTATTAATGCGTGAAATATTACATGTTATGTATAAAGATAATTGTTATACATATGAATCTGGTGGAAATCCTGAATTTATACCTACGTTATCATATCAAGAATTCCTTGATTTCCATAAAAAATATTATCATCCTTCAAATTCATATATATATCTATATGGTGATTGCGATTTTGAAGAAAAGCTTAATTGGATTGATGAAGAATACTTATCGAAGTTCGAGGAAAAGAAAATTGATTCACATATTAATGAACAATTAGATTTTGAAAAAACAATTAAACATTACGTTGAATATCCAGTAGGCACTGATGAAACACTAGAAGGTAAAACTTATATTTCTCGTAATTATTTAATGGGAAATTCAAAAGATACCCTTTTATGGATGACTCTTACTATATTATCGTATGTTTTGTTTGATGCTCCAGGAGCTAAAGTTAAACAAGCGCTATTAGATGCTAATATTGGTAAAGAAATATCTTCTTCATATGATGCAGGTTTAATACAACCATTATTCACTATTTATGCAAGTGGAACTGATAAAGACCGTGAGGATGAATTTAACCGCATAATTGAAGAAACATTGAAACAATGTGTTATCGATGGCATAGATAAAAAATCATTAAAAGCAGCTATTAATGTTTTTGAATTTAAATATCGTGAAGCTGATTTTGGTAGTGAGCCTAAAGGATTAATCTATGGATTAAATATGATGGATACATGGCTATATGATCAAAGTCCTTTCTTAAGATTAGAAACTGATAAAGTGTTTGATAAACTAAAAGAATATGTTGATACAAATTATTTTGAGGAAATTGTTTCAAAATATTTCTTAGATAATAATAATTTAGGAATTGTTGTTGTAAGTCCAAGTAACACATTAGGAAAACAAAAGGATGAAGAAACAAAGAAAAAATTAAAAGAATATAAAGAATCATTAAGTGAAGATGAAGTTCAAAGAATAATATTAGAAACTAAAGAACTTAAGGAATATCAAGCTGCTCCTTCAAAGAAAGAAGATTTGGATAAGATACCATATCTAACAAGAGAAGATTTGAAAACTGAATTAAATAAAATAAGTAATTTAGTTGTTTATGAAAATGGTGTAAAGATATTACATCATAATCACTTTACAAATGGTATTGGATACTTAAGAGTAATGTTTAATACTAAGGATTTAGACGAAGAATATCTACCTTATTTAGGAATACTTGCTAGTGTATTAGGTAAAGTTAATACAAAGAAATATACATATAGTGAAATTAATACGGAAAAGAATCTTAATACTGGTGGTATTGGGTTTGATACGTATTTAGTAAATAATAATGATGAATATAAATTATATCTTACTTGTGATAGTAGTGTTCTTTATGAAAAAATTGATTTTGCTTATGATATGATAGGTGAAATTATCAACAATTCAATATTTGATGATAAAAAGAGAATGCGTGAAATCATATTTGAATTAAAGAATCGAAAAGAAAGCACTATAGTAAGTCGAGGTCATATTTATTCATATAATAAAGCCCTTAGCTATATTGATAAAGGTTCTTATGCTAGTGATTTGTTAAGTGGAATTAGATTCTATAAGACTTTAGAGAAAATAACAAATGATTTTGATAATGAGTTTGAAAAAATGGTTTCTTATTTACAAACACTTGTAAAATACATTTTCCAAAAAGAGAATATGATGATTTCATATACTTCAAATATGGAAGGATTCGAAAGAATGCGTAAAGAAGTAAAAGAATTTTCGGAAAACTTACAAATGGAAAAAGTTGACCTTAAGACATTAGAGTATTCAATATCTCTATTAAATGAAGGAATTAAAACATCATCTAACGTTCAATATGTTTCTCGTGCAGGAAACTTTGTGAAACATGGATTTAAATACAATGGTGCAATTGTTGTTCTTAGCAATATTTTAAGTACTGAGTATTTGTGGGTTAAGGGTCGTGTTTTAGGTGGTGCATATGGATGTATGTGTACTTTTAGAAGAAATGGAAACGTTGCCTTTCTTTCATATAGAGATCCTAACTTAAGGGAAACAAATAAAATCTATGAAGAAGTGTTAGATTTTATTAAAACATTTGATGCAACAGAAGAAGAAATGACAAAATATATAATTGGAGCTGTAGGTAGCGTTGTTATTCCTCGTACACCAAGAATGGAAGGAGCATTTGACTTAACAAGTTATTTAAACAATGTAACTGACGAGGATTATGCTAAAGAACTTGAGGAAATAATTAAATGTACTGCCGAGGATATTCGCTCATTATATGATTTGGTCAAATCAGTTCTTGATGATAAAGCTTTATGTGTAATCGGAAATGAAAATAAAATTGAAGAACAAAAAGATTTATTTAATAATATATTTAGTTTGATAAACTAAAAACTACATAAATATTGAAATAAAAGACAGTTTATGCTATAATCTATAGTAATTTAATGAGGTAATTAATTATGAATTTATTTAAAGTTTTAAAAGAAAGAAATTTATTATATCAAGCAACAGATGAAGAACTTTTAGAAAAGTTACTTACAAATGAAAAGGTTACTGTATATTGTGGAACGGATCCAACAGCTGATAGCTTACATATAGGTCACTGTATTCCTTGTACTATTTTAAGAAGGTTCCAACAAGCTGGACATAAGGTTATTATTTTAGTTGGAGGAGCAACTGCTGCTATCGGTGATCCAACAGGTAAAACAGATATGAGACCAATGCTCAGCAAGGAACAACTTGAAAGCAATATTAATAGCATGAAACGAGCTTATAGTAAATTTTTAAACTTTGAAGGTGATAATCCAGCTATTATTGTTAACAATGCTGACTGGTTTAAAGGATATGATTATGTTGATTTTATGAGAAATGTTGGTGTTCATTTTAATGTAAATAAAATGATGGCTAATGAGATATATGCTAAAAGAATAAAAGAAGGTGGCTTAACTTTCTTTGAAATGGGATATATGTTGATGCAAGCTTATGACTTTGTTCACCTAAATGAAAGTTATGGATGTAATTTACAATGGGGTGGAGCAGATCAATGGGGAAACATTGTTGCTGGTGTTGAACTTGCTAGAAAACTTAATTACATAGATAACAAAAATCGTGTCATGGTTGGAGCTACAAATCCTTTACTTTTAACACCTGAAGGAAAGAAAATGGGTAAAACTGAACGTGGAGCTATTTGGATTGATAATGATAAAATATCTGCTTTTGATTTCTATCAAGGTATCTATCAAACACCAGATGCATGCGTTGAAATGATGTTTGCTTTATTTACTGATATTCCAATGGATGAAGTAAGAGAAATGATAAAAACAGACATTGTAAAATGTAAGAAGAGATTATCATTTGAAATTACAAAATTTATTCGTGGTGAAAAGGATGCTATAGAAGCAGAAAATATGACTAATAATCTATTCTATCAAGCAAATCAATCAAAAGAGAATGCTCCAGTTTATGAAATCGAATTAGAAGAAAATGACATAAATGTTATCGATTTAATTTTTGAAGCTAAATTTATAACTTCAAAGAGTGAAGCTAGAAGATTAATTGCTTCTAATGGATTATCTATGGATGGTAAATTAATTACAGATATATCTTTAAGAGTAACTAAAGAAGAACTAAAAGAAGGAATTTTGTTTAAAAAAGGCAAGAAAGCTTTCTTGAATATTAAATTAAAATAAAAGGGAGAAATTCCCTTTTAATAAATTAAGGTGAAAAAATGATTATAGATTCACATATACACTATAGTTTACCAGTTAAAGCAGAAGAAATAATTGAAATACTAGATAAAACACAAACTGATTATTGCTGCCTAGTCTCTCAGCTTGATAGCCATCGAGCATCAGAGACATTAGATTCGTTGCTTGCAAAAAGTATGTCAGATAGAATTTATGTTTTTGGAAGTTTAGATGCTACTAACTATTACAAAGATATAGATAATTTAGGCATAAATATGAGTAAACACGTGGAAGAACTAATGGCATGTGGATGCGATGGAATCAAAATGCTAGAAGGAAAACCAACAACAAGATTAAGATACCCAATACCTGATTTTGATAATAAATGTTGGGATCCTTACTTTGATTATCTTGAAAAGAAACAAATCCCGGTAGTTTGGCATGTCAATGATCCTGAAGAATTTTGGGACCGTGAAAAAGTTCCTGCTTGGGCTTTAGCTAATGGTTGGTTTTATGCTGATACAAAAATAAATAACCAAAGTCAATACAAACAGATAGAAAATGTTTTAGAAAGACACCCAATGTTAAAGATTACCTTTGCACATTTCTTTTTCTTATCTAATGATCTTAATAGATTAGGCAAATTATTTGATAAATTTCCTAACATTTGTGTTGACATTACTCCGGGTATAGAAATGTTTATTAACTTTTCAAAAAACATTGAGAAAAGCAGAGAATTCTTTATAAAGTATCAAGATCGAATACTTTATGGTACTGACATATGTGGATGTGGCTGCGAAGGAGACTTACACTTTAACGAAAAAGATTCCTTAATTAGAAGCAATTTATGTAGAAAAGTTTTATCTGAAAAAGATGATATTCTTATTAAAGGAGACAAAGAATCTTTATTTGGCGAAGAAGACTTATTGATAAAGTCATTACATTTAGACAAAGAAGTACAAGAAAAAATCTTATATAAAAACTTTTTAAGAAATGTTTCGCAAAGAAAAGAAATCAATAGTAATAAAATTCTTGAAGAGTGTCAAAGGGAAAGGAATAGAATAAAGTTTCTAGCAAAAGTATTTAATTACGAAGAAAATTACGAAGTAATTGATTATATAGAAAATATATTTAAAGATAAAAAATGAAGAATTTAAAACTTGCATTATTATTGCTGATAAGTATTTGATTAGTATCATGTGATAATGATCCTGATAATACTAATCCAAATGAAAATAAGCCTCAACAAACAGATGATGAAATTATTAATCAATTGACTGAAGTTGAGATTATGGCTAAAATTCAAGATGTAATAAATAAAAAAGATAATTACTACATAGAAACAATAGGAAAAACCAACACAAAAGTATTAATCAAATATGAACAAAAGACACAGACAAAAACATACTTTGATAAAGATTATGTGTTTTCTGATATTTCCTCAAAATCATATATTGTAAGTAGATACCATAAAGTATATTCCTCAAAGGATTTGGTTTCATATTATGATTCTGAAAAATCAAGTGATGAAAATGATATTTTACTAACAACAAGAAACGCTTATTTAGATGATTTTGGAATTATACACTCAAAAGAAAATTTTTTTGATTTAATTATTAACGATAATACAATAATTACTTCAAAAAAAGGAAAAATTGGCGATATGTTTGTTTTAGAAATAGAATTAAAAGAAGAAGCTACAGAAAAGTTAAAAATACAAATGAAAGAATTTGGTTCACTTAGAAGTTACCCAAAGTTTAAGAAGATTGTTCTTACAATAAAATTTAATAAAGATTTTGAAGTTCTATGCTATGATAGTTATCAAGAATATAGTATTAATATTGCCGTTTTAGGAACAACAAATTGTACGCAAAATCTTACATCAATTGTAAAATATGATAACTATGAAAAACCTAATATTGATATGTATATAAAAAAAACCCAAAAGGGTTTTTTATTTTACTATAATGCCTTTAGCCTTAAGTCTATCGAGAGCCTCTTGATGGCATTTAAAAGCATTATGAGTGTTACTATCAAAAGTATATACACAGTTTTCTAAAACAATTATTTTCGTTTGAAGATTATTTTTATTTATATAATTAAATAAAGAATCTGCAAATGTTTCTACGCAGATATCTGTACAGCAACCTGTAACATAAATTTCGTCAAAGTAGTTTTTGCTTATATATTCTTTAAAAGCACTTGTTTCAAAGCCATTTGTTGTATTTTTCTCGATGTCGAAAAAGTATTTTTTGTAAGGAGTAAGTTCATCTATTAATAAACTTTCATAAGTTCCTTTTAAACAATGTAATGGATAATCTTTCATTTCTGGATCATCTACACTATGAGAATCGCGGAATGTGATAATTGGTTCACCACTAGAAATGAATTCTTCTATATGAGATATTATAAACGGAGTGATTTTGTTAATTTTCTTATCACTAAGATTACCCTCTTTTACAAATCCATTAACCATATCAATAATTACTAATAATCTTTTCATAACATTCAGTCCTTTCTTTTATCTCTTTCTATAATATATATTTTATATTACTTTTATATTAACATTTTTTTAATAATTTGTCAAATTAAATAAAGAAATTATGATTTACTTTAATTAGTAAAAGTGTTATAATTACCTTATAAATCAATGAATTATGGAGGCACATTATGAAAGTAGCAATAACTTTAGGAAATAGAATTAATGATGATGGTTCATTAACTAAGATGATGATTAAAAGACTAGAAATGACATATGAACTTTACAAGCAAAATTTTTTTGATAAAATTATTGTTTCTGGTGGTGTAGCTAATCCCAAGGTTAACGCTTCTGAAGCAGATATGATGAAAAAGTATTTAATCAATAAAGGTGTACCAGAGAATATAATTTATGAAGAAAATAAATCCGACTCAACATATGAAAATGCATTGTTTTCTGTTCCAATTGCTATTGATTTGAAAGCTGATGTAATAATTGTTATATCAACAGTAGAACATTTTAGTAAGGTTAGTTATAATACAATGAAGTATTTTGCTGATGCTATTGGAAAAAGAAATATAAAGCTTATGATGTATACAGACTGTGAGGATTACTATGATTAATACAACATACGTAAAAAAAGAACATTTCCTAGAGTGTAATAAACTTATTTATAAATATTATTTTACACCTTTTATTACAATATACGAAATTCTTATGGCTCTATTTGTTCTGTTTTTAATTTATCTTGAAAAATACATTTTTATGAGTGTATTTATAGTTATAATGATTGGCTTCCCATTTCTTATTGAATTATTATCACGAAGAAAAATAAAACAAACTGTTGATGTCCTTTTCAAAAAAGAAGATGATGGTTTTATTTATGATTATGATTTTAATGAAGATTCGTTTAAGGTAAAAATTATTTATAAAGATAAAAGTAAAGAATATAATTTTAAAAATAACAAAGTTAAAAGAATAATTGAAAATGATGATTCAATATATATTTTTGTTGACAGAGAAACATGTTTTTATGTTTCAAAACTAGGTTTTGAAAAGTATGATAAATTAACATTCCAAAGTTATTTTTCTTTAAAAATAAAAAAATATGAGGTGAACAAATGACAAAGTTATTCTATATAATATATATATTATTAAGTAGTCTTGTATTGTCAAAGCCAAGCATTAATCAAACATTTGCTAAGGCATTTTCAGAAATAGAAGTAGATGATGAAACATATAATAATTTAGATATTTCAAATCATGATGTTATTGATGGAAGAGATGTTTATTATTACATAGAATCTAACAATGGATTAATTTTAAGTGATGGTGAAGTACATAGACAAGCTACCGATGAAGAGACACTGATAAAGATCACTGTGCAAATAGAAGGTGAAACAAGAAGTGTTTATCGTAAGACTATTGTTAAGGCTTGTAAACCAATTAATTTACATACAGATTTAGAAGTATTTTATTTTAATGATGCTGTTGAAATTCTAATAGGTGAAGAACTAAATCGTGATGACTATAAATTTGTTTTAAGTGATGAAAGTTGCGCAGAGATTGATGAAGATTACATTCTTATGTTTTTAAAGAAGGAAAAGTTTACTTTATATGTGTATGATGAATATGATTATTTGGTTGATTTTTTAGATTTTGATGTAAGATTAGTTAATCCATCTATTACCTTAACAAAAAAGACATTTGTTATTTCTGAAACATTTGATTATAATGTTAATAATTATAAAAAAGAAGAGTTAGAGATAACAATTGATAATAATGATGTTTTAAAATTTGAAGATGGAAGATTTGTTGCTTTAAACCCGGGAATTGCAACAATAACATTTAGTTTAAAAGAAGATAACACTTCTTATCAAGAAATAAAAATTAATGTTTACGAAAAAACACCTATTATTGAAACTGATGTTAGTGAATTTGTAATTGGTTCATCTGCAAAAATATCGGTAGTCAACTATGCATTGGGAACTGAATATAAGATAAGTGTTAACGATGAATCATTAGCCTATGTAAAAGATAATTTTATAATTGGCAAGAAGGCGGGAACAGTAATTGTTAAGGTGGCTTTAGTAGATGATGAAACAGTATTTGCAACAGTTGCCCTTAAAGTAACTAACATTATGCCAAAATTAGTTGTTTTCAATCCTAATATTCTGGCTTTGAAAACAACATATTTATCAATTAGCAATTTATCTGAGTTGTTAACAGATGATATAAATGATTTTGTTTTTTCATCATCAAATCAAGAAATTGCTACAGTTTCTAACGATTGTGTTTATGCCAAAAAGGAAGGTGTAGTAACTTTAAAATGTGAATCGAAAACATATTTAGATTTAGTTGGAGAGTGCACATTAAACATTCGCAAGAAGCCTACAGCAACAGATGATTATGGCGAAACTAGCGAAGGACCTCTTATTATATCTTTATCAGATAACAAAAGAACATATAAAGTTGGAGAAATGATAACTATAGAAGTAGAAGGTTTAAAATCATATGATAATTATAAATACACTTCGGCAAATAATAGTATGCTTAATGTTTTAGATAATGGAAAAATCATTACCAAAGAAGAAGGATTGACGAAAATAATTGTTTCTAATAAAAATGATAATACAATAAAAGGTAGTGTGTACATTGATGTTAAAGGCAGAATGGATGTTAACTACGCTGAAAGACTTATTAAAGTTGCTGAGGGTGAACTTGGATACAAAGAACTTCCAAATAAGGAAACTAAATATGGAATATGGTATGGAATTCCTGACGGCGATTGGTGTGCAATGTTTGTTACATGGTGTGCACATTATTCAGGAATAGGTACAGATGTAATCCCATTTTATTGTGGATGTACTGCAGGATGGAAATGGTTTATCGAACATGATTGTTATGGATTAAAAGGATCATATACACCTAAAGCAGGAGATATAATTTTCTTCTTAGATGATGGAGCAGGTCATACAGGAATTGTCACAGGATGCAGCGGTGGATATGTTTATACATTAGAAGGCAATACTTCTGATATGGTTGCAAGAAGATCTTATCCTCTTGATTATCATACAATTACTGGATATGGCATTCCTAAATATAAATAAAGAAAGGAAAAACTAATGAAATTTAATAAAGTTATTGTTGAGGCACATCGTGGTGCATCTGGATATGAACATCAAAACACGATGAAAGCTTTTGATAAAGCTATTGAACTTAAAGCTGACGCTATTGAATTAGATATTAGAAAGACAAAAGACGGCAAAATAGTTGTCGTTCATGATCCAACATTTCATGGTGTCAGTATTAATAAAATGACATATGAAGAACTTTTAAATGAAACAACGGAAAATGAAATTCCAATGGTTCAAGAGGAAAATTATCATTTTGATATGCACTTCACAATGCCACTTTTAGAAGACGTACTAATAAAATATAAAGGTAAAATTCTTCTTGATATTGAAATAAAAGAAGAAGGTTATGAAGAAGAAATCGTTAATTTGATTCTTTCACATTTGTCAGTAGATGAGTTTCAAATTAGATCTTTTTCAGAGTTAGTTATAAAACGTGTGAAAGAAATAAATAAAGATATTTTTGCAATACTATTAATAGGAGCAGAAAAACCAAAATATGGAATCTTTTCAAGGTTTGGGGAAATATTTCCTAATGCTAAAATTAGACGAAGTAATTGTGATGCTGTTTCTCCTCACTATCGTTTGGTTATTTTAGGATTTGTCAAGAGAATGCATAAACGCAATAAAGATGTTTATGTGTGGACTGTAAACGATGCAAAGATAATGAATAAAATGGTTTATAAGGCTAAAGTTGATGGTTTAGTTACAAACTACCCTGACTTAGCTTTAGATGTTATTAGTAACAAAAGATAAAATTAATTATAAGTGGACTTTAATGATCACTTTTTTTAAATATGTTCATAAAACATTTTCATTTATAAATAGGTTATTAACAAACATTAAAAAAAATGATATAATATAATGAAGAAAAATATTTACTAGAGGTTATAGTATGTTATTAAATGTCCATAATTTAAAATGTCACTATGGCGAAAAATTACTACTTGATGATGTATCATTTTCAATCGAAAAAGGCGATAAAATAGGTCTTATAGGAGTTAATGGTACGGGAAAGAGTACACTACTTTCAATTATTGCTTTTCAAAAGGATCCTGAAAGTGGAGACTGTGAGAAAATAGGCAATGTTAAAATTAGTTATATGCCCCAAGAATTTGCGATTGATGAAAATCAAACTATTATGCAGTTTATATCAAAAGTGATAGATAACAATGAAATTGCTTTGCATGAAGCTAAATCTATCCTTACAAAACTCGAAATAAATGATTTTGAAAAGAAAATATGTGAATTATCTGGAGGAACAAAGAGAAAGTTGTCTTTAGGTGCAGCACTTTCGAAACCATGTGATTTATTAATTCTTGATGAGCCAACTAACCATCTGGATTGTGAGATAATTGAATGGTTAGAAAAATATTTAATTAAATTGAATAAAGCAATTTTACTTGTCACTCATGATCGTTATTTTTTAGAAAAAGTAGTCAATAGAATAATTGAATTAGATCATGGGAAAATATATGAATATGAAGCTAATTATTCACGCTATTTAGAACTAAAGGCTGAACGAGAAGATTATAATAGAGCAGCAATGCGTAAAATCAATTCTTTCTTAAGAAAAGAATATGAATGGATTAAAAGAGGTCCCCAAGCTCGTGCGACTAAAGATAAAAAAAGAATTGAAAAATATGAAGAATTATCTAATATAAAAACTATTCAAGATAAAAAAATTGAAATTGATAGTAGTTATTCAAGACTTGGAAATAAAACTATTGAATTTATAAATGTCTCTTATGGCTATGAAAAACCCTTATTTGAGAATGTTTCTTTTAATTTGAATAAAGATGCCCGTATTGGTTTAATTGGTAAAAATGGTGCTGGAAAGTCTACTTTTTTGAACTTAATTTGTGGAGATATACATCCTACAAAAGGTACTATTGAAGTAGGACAAACAATAAAATTTGGTTATTTTCGTCAGGAAAATATTGAGTTAAATCCTAACATTAGGGCAATAGATTATATAAACGATATTGCTAGTGTTGTCAGAACAAAGAATGGAACTATTTCCTCAACCCAAATGTTAGAAAACTTTTTATTTGATCCTTACGTATATATTAAAAAGTTATCTGGTGGTGAAAAAAGACGTTTAATTTTATTAGGTGTTTTGATGAAATCACCTAATGTACTATTATTTGATGAACCAACAAATGATCTTGATATTACAACATTGACCATTTTAGAAGACTATTTGCTTTCGTTTGAAGGTATTGTAATTATTGCTAGTCATGACAGGTTTTTACTTGATAAAACTGTTGATACAATATTTGAAATTAATGATGGTAAGTTTAATATGTATAATGGTAATTACTCAAATTATCTTGAAATTATAGAAAATATTAAAGAAACTAAAATTAAAAATAAAGTAGAAAAACGTGAATCAAGTCCTAAAAAGGTAAAATTAACTTTCAAAGAAGAAAAAGAATATAGTACTATTCTTGATGAAATAAATGATCTTGAAAGCCAACTTGATAGAATAAATAATGAAATAAATATTCATTATAGTGACTATGAAAAATGTAAAAATCTAATGGAACAAAAGAAAATTATTGAGACACATTTAGAAGAAAAAATGTTACGATGGGAATATTTATCAGAAAAGGCAGATGTTTAGAATATGAAAAAATGTTTTACAATTAATTGTATGCGTACAAATGAAGATTTTGATGGCTACGAAGAAATACTTGAAAAGGGCTTATACCAAGGAATTGAATTATTTTATCCTTATAATGTATCGTTAGAACAAAAAGAATTATATAGTTCACGTGTTAAAAGATCAATCGAAAAATGTCATCCAGAGGTGGTTTTGCACTTGCCTCATGGTCATAATAATGATTTATTAGGGTCGAATAAAGGTGAGGTTTATCAAAGAATGTGTGATGCAATCGATTATGCTAACATGTTTGGCGTAAAGAAATTAACACTACATCTAGGAAGTTATCCTTTAGAAATCTCAAGAGAAAATGCTGTGAATGAAGTTATAAAAGTTGTTAAAGACCTTTGTAACTATGCTTTAAAATATGGCATGTTTATTATGATTGAAAATATGCCAGGGTATAATGAACTTGGATATAGTCCTGAAGAAATTCTTTATATTATTAAAATGATTCATTCTACTAACATCAAGTTTATTTTAGATACAGGTCATGCACATGTTAGTGATTATGAAATAATTGAATATATTGATTTATTAAGTGATTATTTATATCATATGCATTTCAGTGATAATTCTGGTAAGACCGATGAACATAAGCGCGTTAATTCAGGAACTATTGATTTTGTAAGTGTCTTTAAAGCATTGAACAAGATTTCTTATCATGAATTACATTGTATGGAAGTTTTGTTTAAAAAGTACACAGATTTAATCGAATATGCTAAAGATATTGATATTTATGATAAGTATTATAAGTAAAGGTATAGACTATGAAAAAGAATATATTTTTTGACTATGGATATAACTCTTCAATTGAAGAAAAAGCAAAGCTTATCAAAGAAACAGGTTTTGATGGAGTATTTTTATTTGCTGATTCTCTATTTGAGGAAAAATATGCTATGGCGGTTAAATATGGTTTAAACGTGGAAACAATTCATTTGCCATTTCAAAAAGTATGTAATTTACTTTGGATAGATGATGAAATGCAAAACGTTAAAGCAAGAGAATACGTGAAAACGATAAAAAAATGGATTAGAATAGCTAGCGAAAAACACATTGACAAAGTTGTCTTTCATTTATCACAATCGCTTACGCCACCACCAATTAATAAAATAGGTTTTGAGCGTATCTTAGAAATATTGAGTGAATGTGAGAAATACAATGTTTATTTAGCACTTGAAAATCTTAGATATTTAGAATATTTAGATGAAACTTTAGCAAATGTAAAATCTAAATATTTAATATGTTGTTTCGATAGTGGCCATGCAAATTGCTTCACAAAAAATATTGAAAGTTATGATTTTGAAAAATATAAAGGATTAATTAAGTGTTTGCATTTACATGATAATCATGGAGAAAATGATGAACACTTAATACCTTTTATGGGTAATATTGACTTTAAAAAGGTTATGTATAAGTTAAAGAAAATAAATTATGATGGTCAATTAACTTTAGAAATTATTAACTCTAAATCAGATTATTATTTGAATAAAACTTTAAATGAAAAAGAATATTTGCATATGGCTTTATCAGCTATTAAAAGAATTGAGGACTATTTTAATGAAGCGTAATACGGAAATATTAAGTCCTGCAGGTGATTTTGATAGCTTAAGAGCTGCCATTAGCGGTGGCTGTAATGCTGTATATTTAGCTGGCAAAATGTATGGAGCTCGTAGTTATGCAAAAAATTTTACTCCTGATGAGCTTATTGAAGCAGTAAAGTTATGTCATTTGTATAATGTGAAAGTATATGTAACATGCAATACTATTTGTTATGAAAAAGAAATAGAAGAAGTTTGTAAATATATTGATTTCTTGTATGAAAATGATGTTGATGCTGTAATCGTTCAAGACATAGGCTTAGCAAGTATTATCAAGCATCGTTATCCTAATATGGATATGCATGCATCTACACAAATTAATGCTCAAACATTAGAAGATGTAAAAGTGCTAAAAAGACTAGGATTTTCAAGAGTAATTTTAGGACGTGAAGTAACTATAGATGAAATAAAAAGAATATCTGAAAATGTCGATATCGAGTTGGAAGTGTTTATTCATGGAGCTTTGTGTATTTCTTATTCAGGTAATTGTTATTTCAGTTTGTTAGAAGGTGGAAGAAGTGGTAATAGAGGAAAATGTGCTCAACCTTGCCGAAAAATTCATACTTTTAATGGAAAAGAAAAATACTTTTTAAGCCCTAAAGATTTATGTACGATTGATTATGTGAAAGAAATATCTAAGTATGTAGATAGCTTAAAAATCGAAGGACGTATGAAAAGTAAAGAATACGTATATTATGTAACTAAAGCATACCATGATGCCTTAACTAAAAATAACTTTGACAAGGAAAAAGCAATACAACCAGTACGTATAAGTTTCAATCGCGGTTTCACTAAAGGATTTATTGAAAATGATACTAATGCTAATATAACCAATGTTTTTAGTTCTAATCATTTAGGTGAAGAAATTGGTGAAATAGTTGATGTGAACTCTAAGTATAAAGATCCATTAATTCAAGGAATTAAGTTAAAGCAAGATTTGTATTATCAAGATTCATTAAGAATTGTCGGAGAAAAACTTGATGTTGTGGTTGTTAATCAAATGTATGTGAAAGGAAGTTTAGTTAAAAAAGCTAAAGCTAATGAAATAGTATATCTTCCTTTACACAAAAAAATGAGTGTCTCTGATAAGGTATATATAACAAAAAGAGAAGAAGTTTTTGAGTTGCCTAAAATACTAATTAGTGGGAAAGGCTACTTAGAAAATGATAGCTTTGTTTTTGAAGTTAATGATGATTTAGGAAACACACTAATAAGAAAACTTAAGTACGAGATAACAGAAAAGGATTTTGAAAAAAGAATATACGAACAGTTAAATAAAACTGGAAATACATCGTTTATTTTCTCTAAGATTGATTTAAACTGTAAAAACGTATATTTGAACATTAAAGAACTAAACGAACTTAGAAGGGAAATTCTCGACTCACTAGCAAAACTAAGAGAAAAAAAGAATTTTAAGCGAAAGATAATAACTACACCATGTATACTTGATGCTTTAGAATTTAATGACAATTTTAAAAAGTTTTCTGTATGTTTTGAGGAAAATAAATCTTCTGATGGTTTAGATTACGATGTTTATTTGCGTAATTATCACTGTGAAAAAAATTGTTATTATTATTTACCACGTGTTAGTTTAAATAATTATAATAACTCTAATGTTGTTTCATCTAGTTTAGGTGTGTTAGGAAGAATATCATCTGTTTATACAAATGTTGTAAATAGTTATTCGGTTAGAGTTTTAGAGTCTTTAGGTTTTCAAAAAATAGGATTATCAATAGAACTTTCTTATTTAGATGCTAATGACTTAATAAGTGCATACCGAAAAAGATACAACCGAACTCCTGTTTTAGAAGTTATGATTTACGGATATATTCAAATGATGTATATGAAACATTGTTTCATAAATAAAGAATTTAAAATGAAAGAAATGCATTGTAATTTATGTAAGAAAGGTTATTTATTAGATGATAAATATCCAGTTTATGGTGATCAGAATTGCCATTTATCTATTCTTAGTGATACATGTCTTAACCAAATAGATAAGCTTAAGGATTACGAAAAAATAGGAATTAAACACTTTCTTATTGATTTAATTAATAATCCGATTGAATTCACATCAATCGATAATTTAATTAGCATTTTGGAAAAGAGGAATAAATGAAAAAATGGTTAAAATTAGATAATGCTGCGAAGATATTTCCTAGTGTCTCTACAAAATATCGTACAAATCTTTATCGAATCACCTTCTCACTTACAGAGTCAGTTGATCCAATTATTCTCCAAGAAGCTTTAAATGATACTATAAAAAGATTTAAAACATTTAAATTAAAATTAAAATATGGTCTTTTTTGGAATTATTTTGAAGAGAACAAATTGAATCCACTTGTATGTGAGGAAAATAGTTATCTCTTGAAACCTTTTGATACTTATGAATCGCGAGGATATTTATTTAGAATAACTTATTTTGAAAATAAAATAGGAATTGAAATGTTTCACGCGATAACTGATGGGTTTGGAGCAACGCAGTTTTTGAAAGCAGTATGTTATGATTATTTAGTTCTAAAAGGCTATACTATAAATCATGAAGGCAAAATACTTTTAGATTTAGAAAATTCATATCAAGAATCTGAAGATAGTTTTCAAAAATTATATGATCATAATACAAAAACTGATAGAAGCGAAAAAAGTGGATGTCATATAGTTGGTACCACATATTCTGATAATTACATTGGTGTTATTACGGGAATTGTAAAAAGGGCAGAACTAAAAAATCTATGTAACAAATATAACTGTAGTTATACTGAACTAATCACTGGAGTAATTAATTATATAGCTTCTCGAAATACACATATGATTAAGGGAATTAAAAAACCATTTCAAGTATTTGTTCCCGTAGATTTAAGGAAAAAATGTCCTTCGAAATCTTTACGTAATTTTTCAATGGTTGTTAGAACGTCAATTGATCTCAAAAAAGAATATGAATTAGATGATTATATAAGAATGTGTAAAGAAGAGCTTGAAGATAAGTTGAAAAATGAAAATTTACTTCCACGAGTTGCTGGAAATGTAAAAATGGAAAAAATCTTTGCTTTAAGAATTGTTCCTCTATTTCTTAAAAAAATAGCTTTTAAGATAGGCTATCATAGATTAAGTACTAAAGCTAATAGTTTTTGCTTTTCTAATCTTGGTGATATTGATATTCCATTTGATATGCAAAAATATATAACTAAGATAACATTTATCAATGGTGCATCTAAAGCAGCCCCTATAAATTTAGGTATGATATATTATAAAGATTTAGTATATATTACTTTCTCTAGTTCAATAATTGAAAGAGATTTTCAAAGAGAATTCTTTAGAAAGTTAACTAGTTTAGGACTTGATGTAACAATCGAGAATAATGATTTGGAGGAATAATATGAAGTGGTGTGAACATTGCAAAGTACATGTAGATACTGATAGAAAAATTTGTCCTCTATGTTTCAATTCTTTAGTTGAAGAAAGCAAAGAAGAAAAAACTTTTGATAATTATCCAAAAAGAATTGCGGTTAAGAAAAAATATAATATTTTTTATCGAATATTAATTTTTATCTTTTTATTAGCAATTTCTATAAGCTTACTTGTTAATTTCTTAACACATAAAGAAGTCGGAAAATGGTGGAGCCTTTATGTTGTAATTGGTGTTGTTTATGTATTTATTTTAATAAGAAATACGTTATATGCGCGAATAAATATGACAAAAAAGTTAGTTATTCAAGAATTGTTTATATCCTTATTAGTGCTAGGAGTAGATGCTTTGTCAGGAAACAAAGGATGGGCGCTGTCTATAGTTATTCCTAGTGTATGTATGGCTACTAATATAACAGGTATAATAGTAATAATTTGCAATCGCAAGAATTTTGGTGAAAGTTTAATGCCAACATTTCTAATAATGTTATTAGGTATTGTTCCTTTTATACTGCAATTATTTAATTTGATAAAGGGAGATCACCTTTGGGCTCCACTTTCTTCTTGTGCATTATCAGTTGCAATCTTGATGGGATTTATTATTTTTGCCGGAAAAGAAATAATTGAAGAATTACGAAAAAGATTACACATATAAATAAAGGAAGAAAATATGGCAAAAAAAAGAAAAAAGAAAAAAAATTCATCTTGGAAAGTAATAGTTGTTATCGCATTGTTAGTAGTAATTATTGGTGTTGGAGTTTTTCTAGGTTATCCTAGTTATAAAAAAGGTAAAGAAGCTCTGCAAGAGTTTAATAAAATTGAGGAAAAGTTTAATGAATCCATTCCTAAAGAAACCGATAAAGATTTAAATTATTTTGAAATGGAAACAAAATACTTTTCATTACTTTGGCAAAGCAACAATGAAGAATTATTAAATAATTCAGGTAAGTGCTTTAGACCTACATATAAGGAAGGTAATAAAAGTGTTCGCATAGTTTTAAATTGCAAACTAAAAGAAGATTTATCAACAATTGATAAATTTATATTCAATAGTCTTAATGTAAAAGAGAAAAACATCGAAAAAGATGTTTTGGTTTTAAGTATGCCTAAAACTGATTTAGATAAAGTTGAAGAAGTTCTTGAAAGTCTTTTACTTCCTGAAAAAGTCTTAGCAAGTTTTGAATTGCCTACAGAAATATCTTTTTATCCAGAAATGACTCTTAAGTGGGAAAGCAGTGACACAAGTGTTATAACAGAAACTGGTGAAAAGAAATCATTAGGCAGTGTCGTTTTAAAAGTAAAAGCGACTCTTAATTCGGCAGTACTTGAAAAAGAATTTTCGATGGAATCAGTTGATAAAGTTACATTTACCGAAATAAATTATGATTTTTCTGATTATGAAGATGATACATATGGTAAAACAACATATGATAATATTACTTTCAATTCATCGCTATCAGAAAATGAAATGGTAAAATTTAAAACTAATGAAAATGAAGCTTATTTTGAAACAAATACAATTATAAAGAATATGAAAACTATTAAATTTGCTTATCAATTTGTTCCTAATGATTTAGCCTTAACAAAAAACACATATGTGAAATTGTATTTATCTACAGATAAAATAAATTGGGTCGAAGCAAAACAAGAGATTCTCATAGATAAAGAAAAACATGAGTTTAATTATACAGTTGATAGTAAAGATTATTATGTGAAAGTTGAAATAACTTCTGAATATAAAAATGTTTATGTCTATGTTGATGATATAGTTATAAAAAGAAACATAACTAAAGATGATATTATATCTAGTATAGCTATACCAGAGACTATAAAAGATAATGTTGTTTTACCATTTACTTCTAGATATGGTGGTGTTGTAAAATACATATCTTCTAATGAAAACTTAACTAGTGATGGTAAAGTTACAAGATTAGATAGTTCACAAATTGCTTCACTAACAGTTGAAGTCACAGGTTTTGATTTTGAAGTAAAATTTGACAAAGATATTAAAATATCAGGAAGCAAAGAAGTAACTCCTGTAGAGATAAGATTTATAGATGTTGGTAAATATGGTCATAATGATTGTGGAGAATCAATATTAATAAAATATAACGATATAGAAGTATTAATCGATGCTGGAGATAGATATGATGATACTTTTGTCGCTATTAGAGAAGTAATTGATAGTGTGTGCCAAGATAAAGTATTAGAATATGTGATTGCAACTCACCCAGATAGTGATCATATTGGAAGTATGGATGATGTAATTAATACATATGAAGTACGTAACATTATCCGCTTTATGGGTGATGCCTCATCAGAAATATATAAAAGATTTGATGAAGCTAGTAAAAATGAAGTAGATTGTAATGTTTGTATGGTTTTAGATTCATATAATAATGTTGGATCTTGTAAAAGAGTGATAACACTTGGTGAAGAAGTTTATATTGAAATTATAAATACACAAAATTATGAACAAAAAGAAAACAATGCTCGTAGTGTTGTATGCGTATTAAACGCCTATGGTGTTAGAACGTTATTTACAGGTGATGCTGATAACAATAGTTCAGAACTTGAAAAGGCATATATGAATGTTGTTGGTGATATTGACATTTTGAAAGTAGTTCATCATGGAACACGTAATGGTACAACTAAAGAATTTTTAGAAACAGTAAAACCAGAAGTAGCTATCGTATGTAATGGAAATTATTTTGGAAATAAACATGGTCATCCAACATATGAAGCTCTCGAAAGAATATATGAATATAATTCTAACACTCAAGTGTATGCTATTGTAGGAGGCGATGCTGAGAATTGCCAAATGACTACAAGCGGATCTTACAAATGTGAACCAACTGATTATATGCTTGATAGAAACGGAACAATTTTATTGACAATCGATGGTAATGGCTATCAATTATCAAGTGAATATTATGGTACAACAATTAAAGAAGTACGTGATACTAGTTTTTGGAAGGCAAGGTCGATGATTAAATGAGAAAAGTAAAGACTAAATTTAAATTAAGCTACATAACATTAATTTTAAGCTTATTATCTTTTCTTACTGTTTTCTTAGGATTTATTAAAATCAACGATTTAACAATTTCTGGACTAGATGTTGTTTTGGCTAGAAATATAAAATATAATAGTGTTTCTAATGCAGGTATTGTGTTTAATTTTACATATATATTAGCATTTATTTTAGTATTGTTTTCTGGTATAATTTCTTTAATGGAAGATAAAGCATCATTGATTATAGCTATGATTTTTAATGCTATATCGTTAATATTTATAATCTTGATTCCTAGTAATCTTTCTGTAAAGACTGTTTTTGGAGATAATCAACTTATAAAAGATGTTTTACCTTGCATGCTATCATATGGAGGAATCATAATGATTGTTTTGATAAGTGGATGCATTATATTAGAAGGTTTAAGATTACAAAAACTCTTTAAAAATAAATAATTAAAATAATCCTTTATTGTTCTATCAATAAGGGATTTTTTAAATAAAAAGGCTCTAAATAAAAGGCTTATAAAAACGATGTTTGAAAGCGTTTATCTAATAAATTATAAGTGTTTTTATCCTTTTTAAAAAAATAAAAATATTTCTTTGAAATTTAGTAATTCTATGATATAATATGATAGTACGAAAAAAAAGAATTCCATGAGGAGGCAAAAGGAATGAAAGAATATAACACAAGTAACATTCGTAATATAGCAATTTTAGGACATTTAGGATGTGGCAAAACTAGTTTTGGTGAAGCCCTACTTTATGCCGGAAAGGCAATCGAAAAGAAAGGTGAAGTTGAGAGAAAAACTACTGTTGGTGATTATTCAGTAGAAGAACAAGCTCGTCAAACAACTCTAATTTCATCACTTTTACCAGTTGAATGGAAAGGCTATAAATTTAATTTCTTAGATACTCCAGGATCAGAAGAATTTATTGGTGATATTGAAAACGTATTATCTGCTGCTGATGCTGCTGTTGTATTAGTTGATGCTACAAAAGGTGCTGAAGTTGGTACTGAACGTGTATGGGAAGAACTTGTAAAGAGAAGTCTTCCAACTATTATCTTTGTTAATAAAATGGACAAAGAAAATGTTAAAATGGATGAAGTAATCGAATCTATACATACAAAATTAAGTAAAAAAGCTGTTCCATTTGCATTGGAAATTGGTGGAACTAATAACTTTAAAGGTTATGCAAAAGTTTTAGAGAAAGAAGCAATTTATGTTGATGGAACTAAAGGTGAAGCTCCAAGTGATTTATCAGATAAGATTGATGAAATCTATGGTGAATTGATGGAACAAGCTGCTGAAGCTGATGAAGAATTAATGATGAAATATTTTGATACAATGGAACTAGATAAAGAAGAAGTTGTAGCAGGATTAAAGATTGGTGTTCATAAAGCTGAAATGTTCCCTATTTTAGTTGGATCAGGATTAAAGAATGTTGGCGTTGAAACATTTTTAGATATGGCTATTGATTTCTTACCATCTCCAGCTGAAGCTAAAACAAAAACTGGAAAATATAAAGGTCAAGAAGTTGTTCGTCAAATTAGCGAAAGTGATTTCCTATCTGCATATTGCTTTAAGACAATTATTGACCCATTCGTTGGTACAATTAATTTCTTCAAAGTTTATAGCGGAAGTGTAAAAGTTGGTCAAGATATATATATTGCTGAAACTGATACAGTATTAAAAGTCCCTCAATTATTTACTATGATGGGAAAAACACAAATTCCTCTAAATGTAGTAAATGCAGGAGATATTGCTTGTATAGCTAAATTATCTGAAATAACTAATGGTGTTACTTTCTGTGATAAGAAGGCTCCTATTACATTCGATAAAGTTGTACATCCAACTCCAGTTATCTATGTAGGAATCCAACCAAAGAATAAACAAGATGAAGATAAAATCTCATTATCACTTCAAAAATTAAAACTTGAAGATGATACATTAGAAATAGTTAGAAATCCTGAAACTGCTCAACAATTAATCGGTGGTCAAGGAATGACTCACTTAGGATATATCTTAGAAAAGATGAAGAATATGTTCAAAGTTGAAGTTGATACTACTGAACCTCGTATCGTTTATCGTGAAACAATCAAAGCTAAAGGCGAAGCTCAAGGTAAACATAAGAAGCAATCTGGTGGAGCTGGACAATATGGTGACGTATGGATTAGATTTGAACCATGTGATGAAAAATTTATCTTTGCTGAAGAAGTTGTTGGTGGAGCTGTTCCTAAAAACTATTTCCCTGCTGTAGAAAAAGGATTAATTGAAACATTAGAAAAGGGTCCTCTTGCTGGATATCCAGTTATTGGTGTAAAAGCAACTCTTTACTATGGATCATATCATGATGTAGATTCAAATGAATTATCATTCAAATTAGCTGCAAGATTAGCATTCCAAAATGCTTGTCCAAAAATTAAACCAACAATTCTTGAACCAATTTATGAAGTTAAAGTAGTTGTTAAAGATGAATTCGTTGGAACAATTTTAGGTGATATGAACAAACGTCGTGGACGTGTATTAGGTATGGATCAAAGAGAAGGCGTACAAGAGATTACTGCTGAAGTCCCTGAAGCTGAAATTTCTAAATATGCTATCGACTTAAAAGCTATGACTCAAGCAAGTGGTCGTTTCAGTCGTAAATTCTTACGTTATGAAGAAGTTCCAGAATACTTAATTGCTAAGATTGTTGAAGAAGCTAAAAAATATAATACAAAATAGATAAATAAGGGCACTAATAATGCCCTTTTTATAATAATTATGAAAATTGATATTTTAGTTAAACATAATAGTGTTTTAAAAGATTATCTTTTGGAATATGGACTTTCAAAAAAGTTATGTCGAAAGATAAAACTTTATGGAAAAATGTATATTAATGGCGTTGAAAGTAAAAATTATTTTCCTGTAAAAAAAAATGATTTAATAACTTTAGTATATGATGAACAAGAAAATGATGATATAAAGGCAACCGAATATAAATTAGATATAGTTTATGAAGATGAACATATTCTAGTTATAAATAAACCTTATGATTTAGCTTCTCAACCATCAAAATTACACTATGAAAATAATGTAATAAGTTACGTAAAAAAATATTTCAAAGACAATAATATTAATTCAAATATTCATGTTGTTAATAGATTAGATTATCAAACATCTGGTCTTATGACCATTGCTAAAGATGGATATACTCATTATTTATTAACAAAAGAAAAAGTCATAAAAAGAAAATATTATTGCCTTGTTGAAGGAATTCTTGATCAAAAAGAAGGATTAATTAATCTTCCTATTGGCAGAAAAGAAGAAAATGGAATATTACGTGAAGTAAATTCGCAGGGAAAAGAAGCTCTTACTAAATACAAAGTTATTGCTGAATATAATAATCTTATACAATTAGATACTATTACAATAGAAAATTATTCACTTGTTGATGTGGAACTTTTGACAGGAAGAACTCATCAAATTAGGGTGCATTTTTCATACCTAAATTATCCTCTTATTGGAGATAAATTATATGGACATGCATACAAGCGCTTAATGTTACATTGCTATTATTTATCCTTTATAAATCCTTATACTGGAAAATTTATTGAAATAATTAATAAACCACAATTTATTCTTTAAAATTATATTGAAAGAATAAATAAAAAATGATAAAATATATGTGGAGGGTATGCACAATGACTATCAAAATCAAAAAATTATTTTTATTTAGTTTCTTAGCCTTTATAGCAGTTATCTATGTTGGCTGGAGAAAGACATTACCTACAGAAATTAAAATTAATAACGAAAAAATGGAATTTCTTATGGGAGAAGAAGTAACAATTTCTTACACTGTTCTTCCAGAAGAGGCAGAAGATAAAAGGGTTTCTTTTAAATCAAATAATGAAGAAATAGCCACTGTTAGCGAAAGTGGATTAGTTAAATTCTTGAAAGAAGGAAGTGTTACTATCACAGTAACAGCAAATGCAAATACAAGTGTTACTAAAGAAGTAACATTTACTATAAAAACTAGTGTTGTTATGCCAAATTCTATTGAACTTGAATGCAAAAACCAAATGAAAGTTTCTGAACAATTAGAGATTAAAGCCACTGTTAAACCTGATAATGCTACAAATAAAGAGGTAACTTGGGAAACAAGTGATTCACAAATTGCTTCTGTTAATAATGGCGTTGTTACTGCCTTAAAAACTGGTAAAGTAACAATTACTTGTAAATCAGTTGCTAATCCTGAAATTACAAAATCAGTTGAAATTGAAATTCTTGAAGATGTTTATGATGCAAGTAAATTAAGTAAAGATTTAGAAGCGTTGATTAATAGTTATTTACAAAGTACAAAAGGATCAATTGAAATTGAAACAAGAAATGGCGAAGAATTCTTAGGACATAAATATGGATTTGAATTAGAAAATGGTAACCTTGTAAAATTTTATAGGGAATTAAGCGGTGATAATGTATCATCAATATATGTTAAAGATGGTATAATTTATATGAATGCTAATGGTGTAAAAGTTCAATACGAAGGTGATGAATCTGAAATTCAAGAAATATATGATTCTTCATCAATTAGTAAAGTTTTAGGAGATGCATCAGCATTTTATTTAGAAGCAGCATTCTATGATGCTTTAAAATATGAAGGTAAGAGTGATGATGTTATTACATATTCATTAGACATTAGAAATTATAAAGGTGATAAACTTAATACACTCAATAAAGATGAAATTAAAATTCTTGTAACAATGGAGAATAATGTAATTGTAAAAATTGAATGTGTAAGTGTTTCTGAAGGTAAAGAACAATCTCTAGTAATTAAATTCTTAGGATTAGATTTTAAATTTGAATATCCAAGTGATTTAAATGAATATCCTTTAGATTAATTATGTATAGGAATAATTAATTTGCATATAATAATAATGTAAAACTTATAAATTATCCATATAAGTGTTTACAAGTGAGTTCCTCGATTGGCTCGAGGAAGAAAACAAAAAAATGCCAGTCGAAAGACAAAGTAAAAGTCCTCTGTTTTGAGGACTTTTTGTTATATGCTTTTTTTAAGTAAATCAACAATTTTTGTTGTGATAATATCAATAGCTATATTGTTTTCTCCACCAATTGGAACAATTAAATCTGCATAAACCTTTGATGGTTCTACAAATGATAAATGCATTGGACGAACAGTTGATAAATATTGATTTATTACGTTGTCTACTGTTCTTCCACGTTTTTCGATGTCACGAGATAATCTTCTGATAAATCTAATATCATCAGGAGTGTCAACAAAAATTTTAATGTCATACATATCTCTTAGTTCTGGGATTGCAAAAGCCATAATTCCTTCAACAATGATAACATTGCATGGTTCTATTTTCTCAACAATATCACTACGAGTACTTATTGTAAAATCATATGTTGGTTTATTTATGCTAATTCCTTTTTTTAGATCATTTAAGTGTTTTACAAGCAAATCTTTGTCATAAGCACTAGGATGGTCAAAATTCGTTTTTCTTCTTTCTTCGAGAGATAAGTTGCTTTGATCTTTGTAATAATCATCAATCCTAATAACATTAACTGAGCCATATTTCTTTGTTTCTTCATATAGACGTGAAGCAACAGTTGTTTTTCCTGATGCAGTACCACCAGCAATACCTATAATTGTTGTTTTCAAGATTTATACCTCCATTTTTCAAATAATTTTATCACAAAGTTTGTAATAAATCAATGTGAAAATGTTGAAAAAAGAAATAATATAGAATAAAATAGCAAAACATATGTTTATAAGTCAATATTAAAAGATAATGAACATTAATTAAAGAATTATTATAATCATAAATTAAAGAATTATTATAAATATTTAATTGTAAAATTATGAGAAGTGTGCTAAAATATATTGAATAAGAAATTAAAAAAATAAATACGGAGGAAAATTAAGTCATTATGAAAATTATAAAAAGACTAATGGATGGTTTATTTTCACCAGGGAAAATATACTATTATAAAGATGACAAAAAGATATTGACTACTATTTATTTCTTTATATTGGTTTTAATTTACGCTATTCCGATGACAATTGGAGTTGTCTTTTCTTCTAATTTAAGTACAAATTTTATGGAAGAAGTTAGAACAGCTTTTCAGATGTCAGAAGTGATACCATATAAAATTGAAAACAATAAATTAACTTATATAAGTGATGGTGAAAACATAGAAAAGTCATATTATGTGATTAGTACTACAAATTATGATATTTATTTTAGTTCAAGCAAAACGCTGCCAGATACAGTTAATAGAGCATCAGGCTTTAGTATCACAAAAACGAGAATATTATTTACTATTGATGGAGTTTACGAATATAGAAATTATCCAACATTACTTGTAACTTATGATAAGTATAATTTAAATGGAATTGATTTTTCTAAAGCTAAAGAAAATGATTATAAATATTGGGAAAACATATTTACAAATCTTAGTTCGATTATCAACACATATAAAAATCAAACAATGTGGATAACAATAGTTAGTCTTGTACTAATTTCAAGTGGAGGCTTAGCACTTTTATCATTAATAGTTACAATATTTGGTCGTTTTTCAAAAGGTAATAATTTGAAGTTTTCTAAGTATTGGCAGATGAGTATATATTTGGTAACACCTATGGTGTTTGGTGAACTATTTGCAACTTTGTATAGTATGCAAGTATTCTATTATATTGGTTTAATTATGACATTAATATATAGTATGACATTTAATCAAGTCTGTGGAAAAGGAGATATTTAAAAATGAGCTATAATCACATTGAAATAGAAAAAAAATGGCAAAAATATTGGAAGGAAAACCATACATTTGAGACAAAATATGATCCTAATAAACCTAAATATTATGCCTTAGATATGTTTCCATATCCAAGTGGTGCCGGTTTACATGTAGGGCATCCAGAAGGATATACAGCAACTGATATCATTTCTCGTTATAAGAGAATGAGAGGGTATAATGTAATTCATCCAATGGGATGGGATGCATTCGGATTACCAGCAGAACAATATGCTATCAAAACTGGTAAGGATCCACGAGAATTTACGTACAATAATATAAATGTATTTAAGAATCAATTAGAAATTTTAGGACTTTCATATGATTGGAATCGTGAAATTGCAACATGTGATCCTAAATATTATAAGTGGACACAATGGATTTTCACAAAACTTTACGAAAAAGGCCTTGCTGAAGTAAAGAACATTGAAGTTAATTGGTGTGAAGAATTAGGTACAGTTCTTGCTAACGAAGAAGTGTTAAATGAAAATGGAAGAATGGTTTCTGAAAGAGGAGGATTTCCAGTTGTCAAAAAACCTATGAGACAATGGGTTTTAAAGATTACAAAATATGCTGAAAGACTTCTTGAAGGATTAGATAAACTTGATTGGCCTCAATCTGTAAAAGATATGCAAAGAAATTGGATAGGTAAAAGCGTTGGTGCAGAAGTAAAGTTTACTGTAAAAGGTACAGATAAATCATTTATTGTCTTCACAACAAGATGTGATACACTATTTGGAGCAACATATTGCGTTTTATCTCCTGAACACCCACTTGTAAAAGAAATAACTACAAATGCTCAAAAAGATGAAGTAAATAAATATATTGAAATTGCAAAATCAAAGAGTGACTTAGATCGTACAGATCTAAATAAAGACAAAACAGGTGTCTTCACAGGAGCATATGCAGTAAATCCAGTGAATGGCAAAGATATTCCTATTTGGATAGCTGATTATGTATTATCAAGTTATGGAACTGGTGCAATAATGGCTGTTCCTGCTCATGATGATCGTGACTATGAATTTGCTAAGAAATTTAATATTGAAATCATCCCTGTTTTAGATGGCGATATCCAAGAAAAAGCTTTTACTGGTGATGCTAAACATATCAATTCTGGATTTTTAGATGGTTTAGGTAAAGAAGAAGCCATAAATAAAATGCTTGAGTTTTTAGAAGAAAAGAATATTGGTAAGAAGAGTGTTAATTATAAACTTCGTGACTGGATCTTTTCTCGTCAAAGATATTGGGGCGAACCTTTCCCAATTATTCATTGGAATGATGGAACAACAGAGTGTTTAACTCTTGAAGATTTACCACTTGAACTTCCAGTTATGGAAAAAGTAACTTTAAGTAAAACTGGAGAATCACCACTTGTGAATGCTACGGAATGGTACAATGTTACAAGAGCTGATGGTGTTAAGGGACATCGTGAATCTAATACAATGCCTCAATGGGCTGGAAGTTGTTGGTACTATATAGGATATCTACTAAGAAATGCTAAGGATGATGAATATTTAAATCTTGATGATCCAAAAGTTCAAGAAATGGTTAATTACTGGCTTCCAGTAGATCTATATATTGGAGGTACAGAACATGCTGTTCTTCACTTATTATATTCAAGATTCTGGCATAAGGTTTTATATGATTGTGGAATAGTTAAATATGATGAACCATTCCAAAAACTATTTAATCAAGGTATGATTCTTGGTGAAGATGGCGAAAAAATGAGTAAATCAAAAGGAAATGTTATAAACCCTGATGATGTTGTTCGTGACTACGGAGCTGATACATTGAGAATGTATGAGATGTTTATGGGTCCACTTGAAGCAACAAAACCTTGGTCAACAAAAGGTGTAGAAGGTCCAAGAAGATTCTTAGAACGTGTTTATAGATTGTATAGTGAAGTTGCTGAGATAGTTGATAAGAACGATAATCTTGATAGAATTTATCATCAAACAGTTCGTAAGGTAACTGAAGATTATGAAAATCTTCGTTTCAATACAGCAATATCACAAATGATGATGTTTGTTAATGAATGTTATAAAGAAAAGAAAGTACCACTTGAGTATTTAGAAGGATTCCTAAAATTACTTAATCCTATAGCACCTCATATAACAGAAGAACTATATAGTCAAGTACTAAATCATAACGAGTCTATTGCTTATGCTAAATGGCCTGAATTTGATGAAAACAAAGTTGCTTTAGAAAAAGCTACTATAATAGTACAAGTAAATGGTAAAATGAGAGATAAATTAGAAGTTGAAATGAATGCTTCTAAAGAAACTGTGGAAAAGAAAGCTTTAGAAAGTGAAAAAGTAAAAGCATTTATAAATGGAGCAAGTGTAAAGAAAGTTATCGTTGTTCCAAATAAATTAGTTAATATAGTAATTTAAGTAAATAAAGTCAATTAGTACATAGTGTATTAGTTGGCTTTTTAAATTAATTTAGATATGTATTAATAAATAAAGGAAATAATAATTTTTTATTTTAAAAAGAAAAATAATAATAAAAAATTATAAATTATGAAATTTTAATAGTATAATTATTAATATGAAATGCAAAAGAAAAAGAACTATTTTAGACTTATTTGAAATATACACTTGTGATAACTGCCCAAACTATTGTGCCGATGAATATTTGCAAATAGCAAATACTAGGATAAATATTTATTACTTAGCAACTAGATGTTTGGATATTGATTATGATGATAATTTTATTGCTTTTAATAAGAAAACAAAAAAATTTCTTATAGAAGCATTATATACTAAATCATTTATTATTTGGTTAACAAGAGAAGAAAGAATATACATAAATAATGAGTCTTTGTATAATATAATTGAATTATCTAATGATATACATATTATTGTTTTGTAAATAATTTAATATAAAAAATTTTGTAAGCGATTTCTCTTGATTTTTTTTTTTTGTATGATATAATAATAGTGGCATAGAAATATATGAAGGAAAAATATCAATTGATATTTTTGTAATGAGAATTAATTGTATTTATTTATGAATGATGAAAAAAGTAGGTGATTATATTTGTTTTAAAAGGTTAAAAATTTATAAGGTAGTTTTAAGAAGTATATGATAATTCAATTAGAAATTTCTTCTCAAGCATTTAAGTATGATTTTACACAGATCGATTGTTTTGATTTGACGATTGGCAATATGCTTAGTTTTTACGATCCCGAACTTTTTGATCTCTATTGTGCATATTGTAGTATTTATTGTAATCATTCAAAAGCTAAAGATTACAATAGAATTATTTCTTTTAACTTTGGATATAATATGGATATAAAATGTAGTCCAATTACTGATGAAATTAACTATATCCATGATAATTTGGCAGTCAAGAGTCCTTTAATTTTTTCTATACCATGTTTTTGCTGGTATACCTCATCTGTGTATAAATTGGATTATGGTAAAAAATTGAATTATAATGTAATAATAAGCGGAATTGATACAGAACGCGAGTTAATTTATTATCATGATTCTTCTATGATTAACAATGATTTGTTACATAATTTGACGGAATCAAATATATTTATAAAAAATTCAATGACATTTGATATGTTTAGAAATATGATAAATTTATCAAAAATAAATAAACTTGAATATTTATTTATAAAATTAAGTAAATATAAGGATGTTTCATTTTCATCATTATTAGAAAAGTTAATTCCTATTTATAGAAAATTATTAATTAATGATAATTTAATTCAATATCATAACGATGGTAAATACAATAATGAATATATTATTAGACATTTTATTAATAGTTTAAATGTTATTCGTAAATATATTAAGGATAACTTTTCTATAGATTCATTTAACACTTATAATGAATATTATTTGAAGAGAAAAGAATTGATATATGATTATATATTGTTTTTAAAAAGGGGGGGAAAATTGGCGACTATAATTTTAGTAAGATAGAAGAAAACAACAAAAAATTATCAAATGATATGGAAACGTTTTCAAAAGTAAATAAGAATAATTATGTACTTTTAAATAATGTTTTTAGGTGTATAGATGCAGATAGTTTTTCTATAAATACTAATGGTTTTAAATATACACAATATAATGTAATAGATTATAATTCATTAGATTCCATTAATAGTATATGGCGAAGTGATGATTCATTATTCCACTTTATTCACATATATTTGAATGAACCAGTTTTCGTTGATTTGATTGAAATAATTTTACACGATTCTATAGATTATATTTTAAAAAATATTACAATTGAAGCTTTTGAACAAAACGATTCTCATTACGAAATTTATAAAAATGATAATAACAAAAGTAATAAGCTATATATTACTGTAAGAAAAAAAATAATCTCTTTTAGAATTAACATAGATATGCGTAATTCAAAAAGAGATACTATAGCAAGAATAAAAAATATTAAATTATATAAGGAGACATTATGACAAAATTTGAAAAACCAATTATATTATGCTATACAAAAAAAGATTTAGATGAATATATATTTACATCGGCATCATGTACTCAAAGTCTTTGTGGACAAGGAAGTAGTTATACTTGTGGATCTTCAGTAAATTATACATGTTCAAAAGATGCTTATAGTAATAGTAATTGTCCAAAAGGTAATTCGTTTACATGTGGAAAAACTGTTGCACATAATGATAATATCGAAGAATGGATATAAATATAATGGATATAAATATGCTAGACAAAACATTTAAAGAAACATACTTTGATGATGGTGATGCAATGCTCTATGATGAAAAAGAAGAAAAAACATATATTTTAAACAAAACTTCTTTAATCATATATGAAAAACTAAAAACAAAAGCATTTGCTTCATTAGATGAATTATATAAAAGCATAATTGATGAATATGAAGATTATCCAAAAGAATACTTTGAAGAGGTTATAAAAAAATTTAAAGAATATGGTATTTTAAAATGAATAGTCAAAAGTTAAGTTTAGATGGTGCTTATGTAGAAATAACAGCAAAGTGTAATTTACATTGTCCATATTGCTATAATGATTCATGCATGGGTAAATATGAACTAAATGTTGATGTGATAAAGAGAATAGTTGATGAACTAGAGAAAAGGAAAAAGTATGCTATAGCTATTTCTGGTGGTGAACCTTTCTTACATCCAAATATTGATGAAATAATTGATTATTGTATTAAGAAGAAAGTTAGACCTAACATTATAACTAATTTAACACAACTAAATGATAGTAAGATACTAGATTTATTACAAAAAGACATTGCTTTTCAAATTACTTTTGATGGCCATTGCGAAGAGATACATTCTTTAACACGCGGTAAGAATGTTTTTATTAAAAATATTAATTTTATTGAAAAAGCAATTCAGATAAATAAATTAGATAATATAACGATAAGATACAATGTTCATAAATTAAATTATCAATATTTTGAAAACTTCATTTGTCTAATGAAAAAATATAATGTTAAAGAAATATATATATCTTTCATTAAAAACATAGGAAGATGCAAAAGTTGGAATTATGTTTTTGATAATCGAAATGATGCATTACTTATAAATGATATTATAAAGAGTTTTGATGAAATATCAAAAAAATATCAAGATATTAAGTTAAACTATGGTAATCCTAGCGAGTCACTTGGCTGTGTATTTTATAGTGACGAAACAATAAACTGTGTTCCTAGAATCGATTATAAAGGTAATACATATTTATGTCAACTTTTCGATGGTGATGACAACATTTTAGGAAATGTATGTAAAAACAAATTAGAAGATATATTAGCATCAAAAGAGGCTGATAGAGCATTAAACGAAATCCATAAACGGAAAAATAATCGAAATGAAGAATGTAATACATGCCCTTTTAAAAGTTATTGTTTAGGAGGATGCCCTGCTTTAATATATCAATCTAATTCTAATTTGTTAAATAATGACGGACAATGTTATTTGATTAAATACTTTACAAAAAATAAATTGATTGAGGTACTTAATGGTGGAAGAAATAAAGTTGTTTAAAAATAAAGTAATTATTAATATAAATAATTTAGATGAAAAAATTATTGATTTAATTAATAAAGTACTAAATGTGATTAATAATTCTAAGATTGTGTTACCTAGAGAGTATTGTATAAATATATCTCAAGAACAAGATGAAATTAAATTTGAATGCGATAATAAAGTTTTCAAAGCTAATAAGAAAAATTATTTGAATATTCTTATATCTTTAATTGAAAAAATAATAGGAAAATACTATTTTTCTTTGCACGGTTCATGTTGTACCAAGGATAATAAAATGTATATTTTTCTTGGGCCAAAAGAATCTGGAAAATCATCACTTGTGACCTATTTAATAATGAATGGATATACGTATGTTAGTGATGATGTTGCTATACTGGATAACAATAAATGCATTTCTTTATTCAATCCTATTTACTTAGATAGAAAAAATATGCTTTTGAGCTTAATCGATGAGAATAATTTTACTATATTCGATACAGGATGGATAAAAAAGGGACTTATTCCTAACCATTTGTTTTTAGATGACTATGAAAAAATAGTTTTTATAAGGCTTAAATATGAAAAGAATGCAAATAATAAACTGCTTAAAATTGAAAGTTCTCACGAAAAATTTGATATAATTATCAAAAACATTAAAGAGTGTAACTCATATGATAATTGTGTACTAAATAGTAAAAGAATTATTATAAATAGTGATATATATTTTTTATCTTTTAATAATTTTGCAAAAGCAATGGATGCAATAAAAAATGCATAAACCTAAGTTCTTGATTGTAAAGGGTACTAGTATGTACCCTATTATTAAAAATAATGATATAGTATTCTATGAAGAGCAATCAAGCTATAATATTGATGATATTGTTATAGTAAAGTTAAATACTTGTTTTTGTCATAGAATAATTAATCACTCTAGCAATAAAGAATTCTATTTATTAAAAGGTGATAATGTATTAAATAATGATGGATGGATTAGAAATACTTGCATAATTGGAAAGGTTATATCAATAAAACATGTTAAATGAAGTAATATTTTATTTTTGTAGAAATCTTTTTATAGATTTAAATAAAATAGACTATGTTTATATAAAAGGAGAAACTACATCCTTAATGGCTTATGATTCTATAGGATCAAGAAAAACTGGCGATATAGATTTATTAATTTCTCGTGATAATATAAAACAAGCAGAAGAAATTTTGAAGAATAATGGCTTTTCCCAGAAACTAAATTCATCATTATCAAAACTTTTTAATGAAAAGTTTTCTCATCAAACGATGCCATGGATTAAAGTAATTGGCAATTTAGTAATACAAATAGATATTAATGTCAATATATTTTGGGGAGAATATCAAGGAGATTATAGTTTTGTTAAAGATTTTATTTCTAATTACCATTATCAAAATATATACAATGTGAAGATAAAAGTATTAGATGAAAACCTAAATTTCATTTTGCTTTGTTTACATCAGTATAAAGATATGAATTCAATATATTTATTATATAAAAGAAAACAATATAATAAAAATGCATTTTACGAAATACAATCAATAATAGAATTAAATAAAATAGATTTTATTACTATTTTAAATTATTCTTTAAAATATAAGTGTGAAAAATATATTGCATATATAATCAATTGCTTAGTATATATATCGACTAATAGTAAGTTAAATATTATTTATGATCTTTTCAAAAAATATATTGATGATGAACTATTTGATTCTTATGGACTAAGTATAAATGAGAGAAAAAAAAGGCCTATTAATTTTATAAACAGGTATAATTGTAATGATTTATTTGAAATAATAAAAAGTGATTTAAATAGAAAAGATATTATGAAAATTAGAATTAATGAAAGAATATATGGATGAAGATTTTTTATATAGAAAAATAGCAAATGAAATAAAAGTTGAAATATGTAATTTACTAGAAAAAGACATACAAATAATTGATGATGCACCAATAAATATTTATGATATAGACTCATTATTATATATTGAACTTATAATTAAGCTTGAAGAAAACTATAATTGTACATTTTTATCAAATTTGATTGTTACAGATCAACTAAACACTGTAAGAAAAATAACTATGTATATAATGGGAGAAATTAATGGATAAAAAAGTTTATATTATTACAAATTTTAATCCTATGCCTTATTTGAGAAAATCTATTAATCATTATTTAAATATGAATAAGATTTTTATAATTAATTATTATAATGATATATTAATTGAAGAACATAATCTAAATAATGCTGAAAAAATAATTATTTTCTTAAGAATAGAAGAGTTTTTATATAATTGTAATAATAAAATAAGTAATTATTATATTGAACTATGTGATAATTTATATAGTGCTCATCGAAGAGCTAGACTTGGAAAAAGATGGAAAAAAGAAGTAATTGAGTTTGAAATGAATTTGTCTGAGAATTTATGGAAACTTCATTATGACTTGAAATATAAGAAATATAAACCTGATGGTTATCATACATTTAAAATATATGATCCTAAGGAAAGAGTAATTCAAGCTACTAGTTATAGGGATAGAATTCTCCAACATGCTTTATGCGATTGTTATTTATTACCTTTACTTGAAAGGCATTTAATATATGATAATTGCGCTTGTAGGAAAGGTAAAGGTACAAGACATGCGATTTGTCGTCTTAAAGAATTTATGAGAAGGTTCTTTTATTTACATCATAATAATGGTTATATTATAAAATATGATATTAAAAAGTATTTCCCAAACATAGACCATTTGTTATTAAAGAATAAACTAAAACAAATCATTCATAATGAAGATATATTGTGGGTGTTATTTACAATAATTGATAGTTTTGCAAGTGATTCTGGGAAAGGACTACCAATGGGAAATCAAACAAGTCAGTGTTTTGCTTTATTGTATCTTGATTCCTTAGATAGATATATCAAAGAAACAAAAGGAATTAAATATTATGTTAGGTATATGGACGATGGAGTTTTATTTGTTAACGATAAAAAAGAAGCCAAGAACATATTAAGTAAGATAAAAATAATAGTCGAAGAAAACAAATTATCTTTGAATCCTAAATCACAAATTATTAAATATAAAAATGGTTTCTCGTTTTTAGGGTGGACATTTTCTCAAACTGAAACAGGAAGAATAATTAGAAAAGTTAAAAGGGATTCAAAGAGGAGAATAATTAGAAAAATAGAGTACAAAAACAAGTTATTTAGAAATTTAAAAATTGATTATAAAGATTTATTAATGTCATATAATAGTTATTTATCACATTATAAAGCCATAAATTCAATTCAAAAAAGAATTAATATTATGCTTAACTTGCCTTTATGAAAGTGTTTTCAATACTATTAACATAATATAAAAAAATGTAATAAAAAAATTTAAAAAAAGGTATTGAAAAGGCTTTATTTATGGTATAATAAGGGTGTAACCTAAAAGCAAAGGAGTGATATTATGAAAGTTACAATACGTGCAAAGAACAAAACAGAAATCAATGAATCAACAAAGAAGCACATCATCGAGAAATTGTCTAAGTTAGATCAATATTTTCGTAAGTCTGAAGATTTAGAAGCTCACGTATTATGTAAAGAGTATGATGATTGCAAAGCAGTCGAAATCACTATTCCAACAAAAAACATTATTTTAAGAGCTGAGGTTAAAGAAGAAACATTTATGAATGCTGTAGATGCTGCAGTTGATAAACTAATTTCTCAACTTAGAACTCATAAGTCAAAGATTTATTCTTCAATGAAAAAAAGAGAAGGAGTTAGTGGATATTATAGCAATAATTCTGATTTTGATTTGGAGAATTTACAAGCAGAAATTATGGTTCAAAATTTAGTAAAAGATAAGAAAATTGAATTAAAACCAATGACAGTAGAAGATGCATTATTACAAATGGAAATGCTAGATCATAAATTCTTTATTTTCTTAAATAGTGAAACAGGTAAAGTTTGCGTAGTTTATTTACGTGATGACCATGATTATGGTATTATCGAAGCAAATGTCTAAAAAGGTAGCTTATGCCGCCTTTTATTGTGTTAAAAATTTACACTTTAATTAGCAAAAAACTTATATACTTTTATGCTAAAATGTGCTATAATATGAAAACAAGGAAAGTATATTATGGTGACATTAATGAAAAAAATAAAAATATTACTATTAATAGTTTTATGTATAGCTGTTTGTTTTACATTTAAAATGAAAACGCATGCACAAAATGAGGAGACATTTACTGTCGATTATAATTTGAAACGTGAAGCACGTGCTGTGTGGGTTAGTGCTTTAGTTGGTGATATTTCTAAGTTTTCATCTAAGTCTCAATATCAGGGCGAAATTGAAAGAATTTTAGATAATATGGAAAAGTTAAATCTAAATATTATGATTTTCCATATTCGTATATATAATGATGCTTTATATGAGTCAAAGTATAATTCGTGGTCTAGTTTGTATAGTACTAATCCTAGTTGGGATGCTCTTCCATGGATCATCGAGGAATGTCATAAACGGGGCATTGAATTTCATGCTTGGATGAATCCATATAGAGTTACTAGTGGATCATATGGCAGTTTATCAGATGTTGCAAAGAGATTTCCTAATTCTAATGCGGCAAGTAATCCTGCAAATTTAGTTAAGGGAAGTACAAATATAATTCTTAATCCAGGTATTCCAGCTGTACAAAACTTTTTAGTAGATGTTTGTATGGAAGTTGTTGAAAAGTATGATGTAGATGCTATACATTTCGATGATTATTTTTATGTTAAGGATGTTGATGATAGAGCAACATACTTAGAATATGGAGTTGGAGAAACTATTGAAGATTTCCGTCGTGAAAGTGTTAATAAATTTATTCGTAAGTTAAGCAAAAGTATAGCTAATTATAATGAAAAAAATAACAAAACTGTTGAACTTGGTATTTCCCCAACTGCTTCTTGGGCAAATGGAGATGGAGTAGTAACTTATGATGAAAATGGTAAAGCAATAAGTAATGGTTCCAAAGGGATTACTCAAGGACATTATGGTGATTACTTATATTGTGATACGCTTTTATGGGTAAATGAAGAATTAATAGATTATATTCTTCCTCAATGTTATATCGGAACAAGCGAAGGTAATGAACTATTTTACGGAACAGTTGATTGGTGGAGTAAAGTTTGTAAATACTCTCGAACTAAACTTTATATAGGTATTGGTATATATAGAGCCAGTTCAAGTGGCGACTGGAGCGATGTGAATGAGCTTAAAAAGCAATTTGACTTTATGTCTAAATATGATAACATTTCGGGATTCTCACTTTATAGTTATAGACATCTATTAGGAAGAAATAGTTATTGTACTAAGAATTTAGAAAATGCGAAATCATATTTTGAAGATGAAGCTTTAGCTACAGAAATAAGAATTGATTTTCAAAAAGAAATTAATCATTTAGATGAATATTATATTCTTAGTGATGGTTCTAAACATAAGATAGGATTTGAAAAACTTAAAAATGCTAAATACTATGTTTTATTTAGAAAAAATAATAACAAGTTTACATATTTAGGTACTGGTAATCCTGATGAATATTTTGAAGATAACTATGATGGATTTTGTGAATACTATATTGCTCCTGTATTTTTAGATAATAAAATTGGTGAATATGTAAAATTAACAACAGAAGATGTTTACAAAGAAGTAAAGTTTTTTGATCAAAATGGTGATTATTTATTCTCAAAATATGTGAAGAATTATGAAGATGTTAAATTAAATAAGTATATTGAAAAAGAAGGTTATAATTTCATCAGATGGGAAAAATATGGAAATGATTATAAAGCTGTATATGAAATTATTACTTTTAATGTTACATATTATGTTAATGATGAATTATACAAAACTATAACAGTAAATTATGGTGAAGATGCTCCTAACCTAGAATTTGATAGCCAATATGGAACATTTTCTGGATGGCAAGGAAATTTAAAAAATGTGACTGAAGACCGTATTATCACAAGTACATTTAAAAGACCTAGATGTATATTGTACTATTATAATGATAAAAAATTAATCAAAAAAGAAGAATACAAAAAAGGTGATGTAGTTAGTATTGATATGATACTCACCCCTGAAGAAGGATATGTATTTAACGGATTTACATTAAAAGGTGAACTTTGTAATTCATTTATAATTCTTGATAACACTTATTTATTTGCTAAATTCTCTAAAAAAACATATAAAATTACTTATGATTTGGATGGAGGAACTTTAGAAAATGGTGTTTATGAGTTTGAAAATGGTGCTGATGTAATCTTAAAAGAGCCTAAAAAAGATGGATATAAGTTTTTAGGATATTATGAAAATGATGAAAAAGTTGAAACACTAGAAAATCGAGATTATGTTTTAAAAGCAAAATATCTTAAACTTTATAGGATAACTTATCATGATGGAGATGCGATTGAATCATTTGAGTATGAAAATTTAAATGATGTTGAATTATTAAAACCTGAAAAAAAAGGGTATAAATTCTTCCATTGGATTAATAAAAATGAGGAAATAATCACTAAACTAAATAATGAAGATTATGAATTATTTGCTGTTTGGAAAAAGATATATCATATCAAATATGATCTTGATGGTGGAAAAGCAGAGGAACTAATATCAGAATTTGTCGAGGGTGATGAAGTTTCTTTGAAAGAACCAAAGAAGGATGGATACAAATTTATTGGCTATTTTGAAAATGGTATAAAGGTAGATAAAATTGAGGCAAAAGATTATGATTTGATTGCAAAATGGGAGAAAATGGGATGTAAAAATTCACTTGCAGTTTTGTATACATCTCTTTCACTTTTGCTAATATTTATTATACGAAAAAGGAGTAATCACTAATGAAAAAAATAATAACATTTATTTTACTTTTCTTTATGGCTTTTGGTATATTTACCGTGAGTGCTAAGAATGTAAATTTAGTTTTGTCAAACGGAAAGACAGTTTATTATTCAGGTACGCAAATTGCTGTGCAAATACCAGAAGAATATAAAATGCAAGACACTTATTTCCGTGGAGCTTGGGTAACACCGCTTGCAGGTTCTATTCCTGCATATAGCAGCAAAAGTCAATATCAAAAAGAAATTCTTGAGATGTTTGATATTTTAGAATATTATAATATAAACGCTTTAATATTTCATGTAAGAATAATGAATGATGCCTTATATCCTTCAAAATTAAATCCATTATCAGGATATATGAATACTAGTGAAGATTTACTTACATGGGTAATTGAAGAATGTCATAAACGTGGAATTGAATTTCATGCTTGGATGAACCCATATCGCGTACAAGCTAGTGGAAGCAAAGATTTAAGCAGAATAATTAAAAAATATAAAAACTATCCTCAAAATCCTGCTAGTAGTGCTGATAATTTATTAGTAAATAATGCAGGTGGTGTAATTTTAAATCCATGTTTAGAAAGTGTTAGACAATTTATTGTTGATACAGTTATGGAAGTTATGGAAAACTATGATATAGATGCTATTCATTTTGATGATTACTTCTATATATCTGATGTAGATGATGATAGTTATTATAATACTCTTAATCCAGATGGACTTGGTAAAAGCGATTGGCGTCGTGAGCAAGTTAATATGTTTATTAAAAAATTATCAGAAGAAATGCGCGCTTATAACAAGAAAAATAATCGTTATGTGCAATTAGGTATTTCTCCTACGGGTATTTATAATAATGGTGATGGTGTTGTAAAATACGATGAAAATGGAAATGCAATTTCATCTGGATCAAAGACAAATGGTCAAAATCACTATGAATCATATTTATATTCTGATACACTTAAGTGGATAAATATGGAATGGATAGATTATATTTGTCCTCAAAGTTATTGGGCATTTAGCCATCCTATTGCTGGTTACGCTGATGTAATGAGTTGGTGGGATAAAGTTGTAAAATACAAGAAAGTTAACTTATATTCAGGAATGGGTATATATATGGCTGAAAGAGAAGGCTATAACTATTCTTGGGGATTTGATAGTAATGAAGCTGTTAATCAAATTCTATATGCATCGACTTTAGAAAATGTTCAAGGAACTGCATTTTATAGTTATAACTATCTAGAATATACATATAAAGGTCAAAGAAATACATTATATGGTAAAGGATTAACAAGAATAAAAGATGAAATATTTACTAATCCTGCTATTTTACCTCATGTAAAATCTATGAATTGTGAAGCTAAAAAGTTAGATAAAATAGATTTAGTTGAAAAGACTGATAAAAAGATAACATTTAGCTTTAATGCAGTTGATAATGCTAAGTTCTATGTAATTTATCGTAGTGCTGGCGAATTAACATATAAACCAGAAGAAGTTTATAAAATTATTGGTGGTAGTGATAGTGTTGTCACATTTACTGATACTTATGACCAAGGTCAAGATTATAATTATTCAGTAAGAGTAATGGCAAAAGATAATTCATTAAGTGATCCAACTGATCTAATTACAATTAAATATAATGTTGTTTTCAAAGACGAAAAGGGAAACATATTAAAAACTCAAGAAGTTGGACATGGTTCTAGTGTCACTCCTCCACAAGCACCAGTAGTAGCTGGACGTGAGTTTGTTGGCTGGAGTCGTGATTTAACTAGTATTACTAGTGATTTGGTTGTATATCCAAAATACAATGATAGTTTATATAATGTAACATTCTATGATCATGAAGGAAACGTGCTAAAAGTTGACTCTGTTAAACTACATGGAACTGCTACAGCTCCGATAGCTGAACGCGTAGGATTTGTTTTTGATAAATGGGATACAGATTTTAGTGATGTAATTTATGATTTAGATGTTTATCCTATTTATAAAACTAAGTTCTGTACAGTAAAATTTATTGATTATGATGGAAAAGAATTACTTTCATACACGATTGCGTATGGTAAAGAAGGTTATTTCCCAACAACTCCAACAAGAGAAGATTATAATTTCATTGGTTGGTCAAATGATTTAAAGGAAGTTTTAGATGATATTATTGTAACTCCAATTTATGAAATTCAAAAAGTAAAAGTAACACTTGTTAGTGGAATAGATGGATCAGTAATTGATGAATTTGAAGTTGATAAAAATAGTGACGTAGTTTTACCTACTCCACCTCAAGTTTATGGATATAAATTTATTGGTTGGCAAGGAAACACAAGTAGTTTAAAATATGATACAAAAATCAAAGCTAACTACGAAGAAATATGTTACATTTTGAAATTTGTTGACATAAATGGTAATGTAGTTGAGGAAAGAGAAATGTACTGGTTTGAAGATCCTGAGTATCCAACATTACCTGATGTTGATGGATATAAATTTATTGGATGGGATACAGATTTAAGTAAATTACCAAACGATAAAGAAGAACTAATAATATCTCCAATTTATGAAAAATTAGAAATTACAATTAAATTTGTTGATGGAGATAATGTAATATTAGAAAAGAAAATAACTTCAAAAGAAGAATTAGAAAAAGAATTTACTTATCCTAATCCTTTAGAAAAAGAAGGATATGAATTTGTAAAATGGGACAAAGAAGTTGAAAATAAATGGGAAGATCAAATAATAAATGCCATTTATAAGATTAAAACATTTAAAGTTACAATAGTTGATCAAGATGGAAAAGTAATCAAAGAAGAAACTGTTGAGTATGGTAAAGATGCTAATCTAGATATTGAAATTCCTGAAGTTTCCGGATACGAATTCAAAGGATTCTCTAGTGATGGTAAAAATATCAAAGCTGATACAACAATAACTCTTGAATATGTTAAGAAAGCCAAAGAAGGCTGTAAATTATTCTCAGTTATAAATCTTCTTACAACATTATCATTTGTATTTGTTGCTATGAAAGTGTTTAAAAAACACTAATCAAATATCAATTTAAGATTTGACAGTAAGACTAGTTATAGAATAAAATCTATGCTAGTCTTTTTTGTATTATAAAATAGGAAAAAATAGACAAAATAAATATGACAATTTATTTATGCTTCGTAATAAAATATTGCTTTTTATGAGCAAATATGGTAAAATTAATATTAAGTGAAAGGATGGTATTATCTATGTCATTAAAAGGCTTATTTGATCCTGGATATAAAGAATTAAAAAGAACAGAAAAAATAGCTGATAAGGTTGATAGCCTAGCTTTAGAATATAATAAATTAACAGATGAGGAACTTAAGGATAAAACAAATCAGTTTAGAGAAAGATTAAAAAAAGGGGAAAAACTTGATGATTTACTTGTTGAGGCTTTTGCAACTGTAAGAGAAGCTTCTACAAGAGTTTTACATATGACACCTTTTAAAGTCCAAATACAAGGTGCTGTTGCTTTACATGGTGGTAACATTGCCGAGATGAAGACGGGTGAAGGTAAAACATTAACATCAACAATGGTAGCTTATTTAAATGCTTTACCTGGAGAAGGTGTTCATATTGTAACAGTAAATGAATACTTAGCAAGCCGTGATGCTGTCGAAATGGGTGAACTTTTTAAATGGTTAGGGTTAACAGTAGGTTTAAATTTAAGAGAATTAAGTTCAGATGAAAAACGCGCTGCTTATAATTGCGATATAACATATACAACTAATTCAGAATTAGGATTTGACTATTTACGTGACCATATGGTTATTTATAAAGAACAAATGGTTCAGAGACCTTTGAACTTTGCAATTGTTGATGAAGTTGACTCAATTTTAATTGATGAGGCCCGTACTCCATTAATCATAAGTGGTGGTGAAAAGAATACAGGCAATCTTTACCAACAAGCTGATTTGTTTGTTAAGAGTTTAAAGAACGATGAAGAAGGTAATGATTACGAAGTTGATGAAAAATTAAGACATTGTACTATTACTGAACGTGGAATCGAAAAAGCTGAGAGATTTTTCAAAATAGATAATTTGTATGATGTTGCTTATGTAAATATTTTACATCATATTCATAATGCTTTAAAAGCAAATTATGTAATGAAAAAAGATGTTGAATATGTTGTTAGTGATGGAAAGGTTGTTATTGTTGATTCCTTTACAGGTCGTTTAATGCATGGACGTCAATATTCTGATGGCTTGCATCAAGCATTAGAAGCAAAAGAACATGTAGAGATCAAAAAAGAAACTCGTACTATCGCCACAATAACATATCAAAATTTCTTTAGAATGTATAAGAAACTTTCTGGTATGACTGGTACTGCTAAAACAGAAGAAGAAGAGTTTAGAAACATATACAATATGTATGTTGTTGAAATACCAACAAATCTAAAGGTTATTCGTATTGATGATCCTGATTTTATGTTTCTAACTCAAAAGGCTAAATTTAAAGCTCTAACAGAAGATGTTTTAGAAAGATATAAAAAAGGTCAACCAGTGTTAATTGGTACAGTTGCTGTTGAAACAAGTGAGTTAATATCTAGTTTACTTAATAGATTACATATACCTCATAATGTTTTGAATGCTAAACAACATGAACGTGAAGCAGAAATTATTGCTATGGCTGGACAAAAAGGTGCTGTAACCATTGCTACAAATATGGCTGGACGTGGAACTGATATTAAATTAGGTGAAGGTGTTCGTGAACTTGGTGGTTTAGCTGTATTAGGTTCAGAGCGACATGAGTCAAGACGTATCGATAACCAATTAAGAGGACGTTCTGGTCGTCAAGGAGACCCTGGATATACACGTTTTTATCTTTCTGCTGAAGATGATTTATTACGTAGATTTGGTAGTGATCGTTTCAAAAGTATGTTATCTTACCTTGTTATTGATAAAAACACAAATGAAGAAGTTGCTTTAGAGTCAAAAATGTTTTCACGATTTGTCGAAAGCGCCCAAAAGAAGGTTGAAGGAAGCAACTATGATAGTCGTAAAGCAGTCTTAGAATACGATGAAGTTTTAAGAAAACAAAGAGAAATCATATATGGACAACGTGCTCAAGTTTTGTTCTTAGATGATATCTCAGAAACAATCAAAAAGATGATGCTTAATGCTATGGATAGAATATCAGCATTATGTGTAGATTCAAATAGTCGTAAGAGTCTTGTTGATCCTAAAAAAGTAATTAAAGAATTTGATGGCATTTATTTTGATAGTGATACTTTAACTGAAAGTGAATTTGTAGGTAAAACTTCTCTTGAAACAGCTGATATTTTATACAATAAATGTATTGAACTTTTAGATGATAAAAAAGAAAGATATCCTCAATTCTATAATGAGTTTTTAAAAGTTATCTTATTAAGAGTCATTGATACTTATTGGATGAATCATATTGATGATATGAGTGAATTAAGACAAGCTGTAAGATTACAAGCTTATGCTCAAGTTAATCCTCTAAGAGAATATCAAGAAATAGGATTCCAAAAGTTTGAAACAATGATTTGTAATATTGAACAAGATACTACTAAGTATTTGAATAGAGCTAAGATTCAAAGCAACACTCAACGTGAAGAGGTTGTAAAGCCAACAGGAACAAACTCAGGTGAAGCTCCTGCTAGAAGACAAGCTATCTCTAAAAAGATTGGTCGAAATGATCCATGTCCTTGTGGAAGTGGAAAAAAATATAAAAATTGTTGTGGGAGAGAATAAATGGAAAATTATGAGATTTCTAGAAATATAGATATATTTTCTAAACGTCTCAATGATTTAAAAGATGCTATAGATTTAGTTGGATTGGTTAAAAAAATAGAAAGTGATGACGATTTAATTACCAGTCCAACTTTTTATAATGACTTGGAAAAATCACAAATGATTTTAAAAAGGGTAAAAAAACAGAAAGACATCTACAATACTTTTAAATCCATTGAAATGTCATTAGATGATTTAAAATGTTTATATGAAATGCAAAAAAATGGTGAAGTTAGTGAAGAAGATAACCATAATGATGTTCTTGAAATAATAAAAGAAACAGAAAAAGAACTTTCATTATTTGAAAAGCAAATGCTTCTTAATGGTGAATATGATGATTGTGATGCTTTAATTGAATTACATCCTGGAGCAGGAGGAACAGAAGCTCAAGACTGGGCACTGATGCTTTTTAGAATGTATAAAAGATATGCGGAATCACATAATTATGATTTTGAAGTATTAGATTATCTTGATGGTGAAGAAGCAGGAATAAAAAGTGTTACCTTTGTAATTAAAGGGGAAAATGCTTATGGTTATTTAAAGAGTGAACATGGGGTTCATCGTCTTGTTCGTATCTCTCCATTTGATTCTGGTGCTAGACGACATACATCTTTTGCAGGGTGCACAGTGACACCAGTAATAACTGAAAATATTAATATTGATATAAAACCTGAAGATATTAGAATTGATACGTATCGTGCTAGTGGTGCTGGTGGACAATATATTAACAAGACAGATAGTGCTATAAGAATCACGCATTTGAAAACGGGAATTGTTGTTACTTGCCAAAACCAAAGAAGTCAAATTCAAAATCGTGAAAAAGCTATGCAAATGTTAAAGTCAAAATTATACCAAATGGAAAAAGCTGAAAACGATAAGAAGTTAAAGAATATAACTGGAGATAATTCAATTAATGGATTTGGAAGTCAAATAAGATCATACGTATTCCATCCTTACTCTTTAGTAAAAGATTTACGAACAAATTATGAAACTCCTAATGCAATAGGTGTTTTAGATGGTGAATTGGATGGTTTTATTGATGCATATTTACATTATAATAAAAAATAAGGTGATAAAATGAAAGAAAAAATACGTAGTTATTTTACAAAAGATCGTCTTAAAGCATTTTTATTTATTGCTATTGGAGTTATGATTGCGGCCTTCTCATATAGTTTTTTCTTAAAACCCAATGAGATAGTTATAGGTGGTGTATCAGGAATTGGAGTTATCGTTTCTGGAAAAAGTGATATACATAATATAGATGGAATTGTAATGGAATCAATAAATGTAGTTTTACTTATAGTATCACTACTTGTTATTGGAAAAGATTTCTTTTTGAAAACAGTATTTGGTGCTGTTACATATCCTCTTTTTACAACTTTGTTTAACTGGTTATATAATTTGATTTTAAAATATTATCCATCTTTTGATATGCAAGCTTTAGGTGAAAATCATTATATGCTTGTTATTATCTTTTCATCAATTATTATGGGTTTAGGTTTAGGCCTAGCAATGAAATATGATGGTTCAACTGGAGGTACAGAAGTAGCCCAAAAAATTATGTATGAAAAAGTTCACATACCTTATTCATTATCACTTTATCTATTTGATGGTGCTGTAATTATTGTTGGATTTTTCATTTTAGGTCAGCCAATTCATGTATTATTATATGAAATTATATTTGTATATTTATGTGGAGTAGTAATGGATATGATGATTTTTAGTGGCTTTAATAAACGTGCTGTTCATATAATATCTGATAAAGCTGATGAAATTAAATCCGTACTTCTTGATGAGTATGAAAGAGGAGTAACTAGTATCAATGTTATTGGTGAGTATTCACAAAAAAACAAAAAAATGATAGTATGTTTGCTATCATCGCTTGAATACAATAAATTAAGAGATCGCATTGAAAAAATTGATCCAACTGCCTTTTTCTATTGCATGCGTGCGAGTGAAGTTCGTGGAGAAGGATTCTCATATGCCTCAAAAAGTAGTAAAGTCAATAAAGAAGCTTAAGTCAAAAAATCTTTACCTCGTAACAATAGATGATGAAGATTACAAGGTAACTGATGATTTGATAGTTAAATATGCTTTATCAAAAGATAAAAAAATTAATGATTTCACATATGATGAATTTATAAAAGATGTAGGACTTGATTATTATTATATAAAAGTATGTAATTATATCTCATATCAATTTCGAAGTGAAAATGAAATAAGAGATTATCTTAAAAGTAGTGGTTGCAGTGAAGAAGGTATTGAAGCACTTATTACAAAACTTAAAAATGTATCTTTAATAGATGATAAGATGTTATCTCAATTCATTCTAAATAGTATGATAAATAATTTAAAAGGTCCTAAAGCTTATGCAAATAAACTTTTTGAAAGAAAAGTACTTGCCCAAGCTAATTATGACAAGGATATTGAAATAGAAGTTTTAGAAAAAAGTATTGAAAAAAACAAAGATAAATATGTAAAATATCCTCCAAAGAAACAAAAAAATTGTTTGATTCAAAAGCTTTTACGTGATGGATTTTCGGAAAACTTAGTTTTTAGAGAAGTTTCAAAACTTAAGTTTACAGATAATTCTTATGAAACATTGCAAAGAGATTATGAAAAACTAATGCGTCGTTATCAAGATTTAGATAAAGGTGAACGTAAAAGAAAAATAATTACAAGTTTATTAAATAAAGGTTATACATATTCCGAAGTAAATAAATTTGATTTTGAATAATATATTAGTAATAATAATTAATTTATAACAATAAATATTTATTGGGTGATATATTGGATAAACTAAATAAAAGAAGAGTAAAGGGTACAAATAACTCTTTAAAAAAATCATCTTTGATTGACAGCAAAGACCTAGAACGAAGTTTGAGAGAAGAAATAGCTCAGGAATTTGCTAATAAGAATAATAAAACTAATAAGAACCATAATAAATAGTAAATTATATAAATGGAGTAAAATATGGATAAAATTGTAGTTATTGGATTATCAAATATTGATTATATGGGTTTTCCTTTCAATAAACTTATTCCTAAGGATTCTAATTTAGGAACAGTCACTATTTCTTTTGGAGGAGTAGGACGAAACATATGCGAGAACTTATTAAGATTAGGTCATAAAATAACTTTTATGACTTGCATAGGAAAGGATACTAACGGAGAAAATCTAGAAAAAGAGTTAGTGTCTCTAGGTTGCAATATTATAAAACCTCTAACAGATAAACCAAGTGCAAGTTATTTATGCATAAATGATGAAAAGAATGATATGGCACTTGCGTTATGTGATGAAAGTATTGCTAGTGAATTAAACATTGATTTCTTAGATAAAAATAGAGAAGTTTTAGAAAAAAGTGAGTATATAGTTTTAGATGCTAATTTAAAAGAAGAAGTAATTGATTATATTACTAAAACATATAGCCACAAAAAACTTATTGCTGATGGAATAAGTACTGTTAAAGTAAGAAGATTTAAAAATTCTTTAAGTAGACTTTATTTGCTTAAAGTAAATTCTATGGAATATAATGAAATAAAAGAATTTGCGAAACCTCAAAATTTGATTGTTACAAAGGGAAGCAAATCAATAGATTATTATGATGGTGAAAAGTGGAATATAATTGATGTCACTCCTGCACCATATGTTGTTAGCACAACAGGATGTGGTGATGCCCTCCTTTCAGGGACAATTTCCGGACTTGTAAAAGGATATGATTTTTTCAGGGCAATTCACGAGGGACAAGAATTAGCTAAAAAAACACTTAGTGTTAGAGAAAGTGTTTATAAAGGAAATTAACAATTAAAGAGATGGTAAGATTAACTTATCACTCTTTTTTTCTATATATTGGTTATTTTTCCTTTTTTGCTATTTCGTTTACAAAACATAAAAAAAAGGTATTTAATTAGTAAGAAAAATGTGATATAATAAACATATATAAGTGTATAAGGAGATTAACTATGAAAACGATAAAAAGAACTATAATTGTCATAATGTTACTTGCGCTCTTGCTAATGGTTATCCCTGTTAGTGCAGCTCAAGTAAAAATACCCTTAGTTAAGGGAAGTGGATATGTAAAATGGGCTGATAATAGTGATTTTGTTTATATTAATACAGAGTATAATATCAAAAATTCAGATTTTCGAGGTGTTTGGGTTACTCCACTTGTTGGAGATATAGCTAAATATGAAAGTAAAGAACAATATAAAAGTGAAATAATTAGCGTTTTGGATACAATGAAAGCCTATAACTTGAATGCTATGATATTTCATATAAGAATTATGAATGACGCTTTATATGAATCAAAATATAATAATTGGTCAGTTTATTATAATGAAAATCCAGATTGGGAAGCTCTACCTTGGGTTATTGAAGAATGTCACAAGCGTGGAATCGAATTTCATGCGTGGATGAATCCTTATCGTGTTAGAAATGGTCAAAATGATTTGGTTAGTTTGGCTAAAGAATTCCCATTAAACAACATGGCAAGTGATCCAAATAATTTACTTCAAGGATCTAATAGTGTAATTTTAAATCCTGGTATACCTAAAGTAAAGAAATGGTTAGTTGATGTTTGTATGGAAGTAGTTCAAAAGTACGATGTTGATGCTATCCATTTTGATGATTACTTTTACGACTATAAAGTTGATGATACAACTACAAGAAAACTTTACAATACTGAAGGATTAAGTTTAGGTAATTTCAGACGTAAACAAGTAGATGATTTTATTGAAGATTTATCAAAAAATATAAGAGCATATAATGAACAAACAGGAAAAAGAGTTCAATTAGGAATATCACCATCAGGAGTATATCGAAGCGGTGATGGTAAAGTAACTTATGATGAAAATGGTAATGCCATAACTAATGGTTCATTAACAACTACATCATATATTCATTACGATGATTATTTGTATTCAGATACTTTAAAATGGATTAATAATGAATGGATTGATTATATATTACCTCAATGCTATTGGTCAATTGAACATCCTATGTGTCCATATGCTGATTTATTAGATTGGTGGAATAGAGTTGCCAAATACAAAAAAGTAAATGTATATTCAGGAATTGGTTTAGGAGACTATGGCCAAGAAAAGAAATATTCGTGGATAAGTGATACAGAAGCATATCATCAAATTATGCTTGCTAATGGAATGGAAAATGTAAATGGTGCAGCTTTCTTCTCATATAAAACTTATGAAAGAGCATTATCAAATCCGAAAATGTTAACAAATGTTGATAGAATTTGGAAAGTTAGATCTTTAACTCCTGAAATACAATATGGGGATAAAATTGTTCCAAATAAGATTACAGGAGTGGAAATATATAATAATGAAAAAGGCTATACAATGCGTTGGAACAATGATTCATTAGATAAATTCTATGTAATTTATCGAAGTGAAAACAATTTGAAATTTGATCCAAGTGAAGTAATAGATGTTGTAGGCGTTAACCTTGGTAAAGATGGAAAACAAGAATATGTTGATGAAACGGCTGAAAAAGGAAAAACATATACATATGGTATTAGAAGTCAATCTAATAGCTTTACTTTAGGTGAGGGTGAAACTATTACGACTGAGAAGGCTGAAGGAACAAGAAAAGCATATTTAGGAAATATTAAATATTACTTTGTTGATGAGTTATCAAAAGGTAATAAATCTATGATTGCTTTTGATAAATTAAGTTATTTTAAAGGTACAAATATAAAATATGAATTGACATATTCTTTTGATGGAATTAATGAAACAAAAGTAACTAAATTCTTATCACGAGATGAATCATTATACACATATATAGATATACCAAGTGATGCTACAACTTTCAAAGGTACTATAAAAGCATATAATGATATGGCTGAATCAGAAGTTATGTTGGAAAAAAATATTACAGAATCATTATCTAAAATAACTAATTTTGGTTTGTTAACTGATTCTACTGATACTAATTTCTATAATGGAGAACTAGTTAATTTTGTTTTCAATATTCATGAAAATGAAGGATTGACATATACACTAGAGTATTCAAAAGATGGTTTTGAATGGAATAAATATCTTGATATTAATCAAAGTCTAAAAAATTACCGAATTACAATAATTAATTGCCGATTCCAAAGTGTTTTATTTGATAGTATAGGTAAACAATATTATCGCATTAAAGCTACTGATGGGAAATTATCTTCTTATTCAGATATTGTTTCAATTCAAGTATATAGCCATTTAAATAAGCCAAGAGGAATGAAGGTAAATAGTGCTTCTGTAAAAGATGTATATTATGTTAGTGAAAGTGACAAAATGACTTTTGAATGGATTCCTTCAAAAGTTAATGGTACAAACGTGAATGAAGCACTAATGGTTTCATCTGATGGTGTTAACTGGTCAGTTTTAAGAACTTATGCAAAAATAAAGAATTCAAGTACAGAAAATCTATATCAATATGAAATAACAATCCCTGGTTCAGATTATGAAGTACAAATTAAATTAATTCTATCAATAAATGGATTAAAATATGAATCAGAACCTATAACAATATTTGTACAAAAGTTGTTTGTGTTTTATGATGATTTAGGAGCATATATAAATACTAAGACAAGTGGATATCTAAAAAATACACAATTATTTAACTAAAGGAATGTAATATGAAACATATTAAAAAACTAACGATTATCGTTTTATTACTGGCTTTAATGATGTTTCTTTTGCCAGCTAAAGCTGTAAGTAAAGTACAATTAGAAATTAATGGTCAAAAAATTACTTACGATAACGGCGAGAAAGTTATGATAAATGCCGAATATGAGCGAAAAGGCACAGAATTTCGTGCTGTATGGGTTAGCCCTGCAACTAATGATATTGCTGGATACACAAGTATGCAACAATACAAAGAACAAATATATGATGTTCTTGATAAAATGGATTATTATAACTTGAATGTTATGATATTTCATGTTCGTATTATGAATGATGCAATCTATAAATCAAAATATAATAAATGGTCTGTATATTACAATGAAAATCCTGATTGGGATGCTCTTCCATGGATTATAGAAGAATGTCATAAGCGTGGAATTGAATTTCATGCTTGGATGAACCCTTATCGTGTAACCAATAATGTAGCCCTTAGTTTAGAAGAATTAGCTAAAAGATTCGATAGAGGCAATCCTGCAAGTAATCCCAAAAATATGCTAAGAGGATCTGCTTCAACAATTCTTAATCCAGGTCTTCCTGAAGTTCAAAGTTTTTTAGTAGATACATGTATGGAACTAATCGAAAATTACGATGTTGATGCTATTCACTTCGATGATTATTTCTATACTGCTGGTATTGATGATTCTGATACTCACCATTTGGTTAGATCAGATCAAATAGAAAATTGGAGACGTGATCAAGTAAGTGCTTTTATTGAAAAATTAAGCAAAAGCATCGATATTTATAATAATAAAAATAATCGTCGAGTTCAATTAGGAATTGCTCCTCCAGGAGTATACAAGAATGGAAATGGAGTTGTTAGTTATGATGAAAACAATAAAGTTATAACTAATGGTTCAGCAACTCGTGGTTATGCTCATTATGGTGCACCTTTATATGCGGATACATTAAAATGGATTGAAAATGAGTGGATAGATTATATCCTTCCTCAAACATATCACGCTATTACTCTTTATGCTTCTCCATATTGCGACTTAGTTAGTTGGTGGGATAAAGTAATGAAGTATAGCAGAGTAAATTTATATGCATCTATAGGTTATTATATGAATGGTGATGGTGGTGGTTCTTGGAATTATAACAAGAAAGAAGCTTATGACCAGGCTCTATTTTGTAATACAATGGAATATGTAAAAGGTACTTCAATTTATAACTTTACTGCTTATTCAGGTGGTTTAGGTACAAATACAGGATTATCTTATTTGAAGGATGCATGGGGTAAACCTGCTATTCTTCCGGAAATTCATACATCTCAGCCAATAAATGTTGAAAAAGTAAATAATTTTGAAGTAACTAAAACTCAAAAAGGTAATAAATTATCATTTGAAAAACTTGATGATGCTAAGTTCTATGTTTTATACAAGAGTACAAAACCTATTACTTTCTCTCAAAACGAAGTATTTGATATCATTGGTAATGTTTCTGATACAAATATAAATGAATATGTTGATAATCAATTAGAAGATGGAGTAACATACTACTATGGTGTTAAAGCTCAATCTTATAGCTTAAGATTAGGTCCTGGAGTTCAAGCTAAAGCAACTACAAATGAAGGTAGTGAATTAAATTTAGGCCGCATACCAGAGTTTGGAGTAACTGAAGGCTTATTACCTGGGGAAACTGTTACAGTTCATTTTCGTAAGTTATTATACCCATTTGGTGATGAAGTAAAATATGAACTAACATATAGTTTTGACGATCAAGAAGCTATTACTTCAAATCAATTCTACATGTCACGAAATAGATATAGCTTTGATATACAAGTTCCTTTGAATGCTGAGAAATTAAATGTAAAGGTTAAAGCATATAACAACTTAGGCTCAGCAACAGAAGAATATGAGGCAAAAGTAAGTGACTCACTACCTAAGATTAACAATTTTGGATATGTTGGGACACCATATTCAGATGTAGATTTGCGATTTGTATGGAATACATTACCAGATGAAGATATTACAAATATTAACTATACTATCCAATATTCATCAGATGGATATGTATGGAATAATTTAAATACCTTTAAAGCTGAAAAATACATCTTGAATATGAGAGTAAAACAAAAACCAGTTAACGGACGTTACTTCTATCGTGTGGTTGCTGAAAAGCAAGGCAAATATAGTTATTCTGATATTATAGAACTTATAACTTATGATTATTTAGGTGATTTCAATATAAAAATTAATGGTAAAGAACTTGCAGATGAATATGAATTTGCTAGTTATGAAAAAATTGATATAACTTGGAATAAACATAATGAAGATGCTGTATATACAGTTTATGCATCAAATAATCTAGCAAACTGGATATCGATTAAAAATTATGCTTCCAAAGTAATAGTTAAAGATGAAAATAACCAAATTAACAATAACATTGAGTTATCAGATAACTATTACATATTATATATTAAGATTACTGGTTTGTATAATGGTAAAAGAAACGAATCACAAATAATTAAAATAAAGATTTATAAAGATTTTATAAGTTATGATGAATTTTCAGAGTATATTAGTACTACTATAACAAATGGACTTACTAGTACTGACTTATTTAAATAAAATTAATATCAAAATCTCATTGTTTTTTCTTTTAAAAAATTGTATAATATTTAGCACAATTACCAAAGGAGGTTAATATGGATTATTTATGCATAGATTTAAAATGTTTTTATGCATCATGCGAATGCATTGATCGTCATGTTGATCCGCTAACAACTCCATTAGTAGTTGCTGATAGCACAAGAGGTAAAGGGGCAATTTGCCTAGCAGTGTCGCCTAAAATGAAAGAGTTAAATGTTAGGAATAGATGCCGTTTATTTGAAATACCTAGTAATATAAGCTACATAATTGCTAAGCCACGAATGCAAAGATATATTGATATGTCAGCATATATTTATAGCATATATTTAAAATATGTTTCTAAAGATGATATATATGTTTATTCGATAGATGAGGTTTTCATTAATATAACTTCTTATGAAAAATTGTATGGTAAAGATGCTATTGAAATAGGTAAAATGATAATTGAAGATGTGTATAAGACAACAGGTATAAAAGCTACGTGTGGAGTGGGATCCAATCTATTTCTTTGCAAAATTGCTATGGATATAATTGCTAAACATAACTGTGATAACATTGGTTATCTTGATGAAAAGTTATTCAAGGAAAAACTTTGGGATTATTCAAAGCTAACTGATTTCTGGCAAATAGGTACAGGAATTGCGAAAAGACTAAATAAACTTAATTTATATACGCTTAAAGATGTGGCTAATTGTGATAAAGATATTTTATATAAAGAATTTGGTGTAAATGCATCTTTTTTAATCGATCATAGCAATGGTATCGATAAGACAACAATAGAAGAAATAAAAAATTATATTCCTCTTTCAAAATCAATATCTTCAGGTCAAGTATTAGACAAAGATTATCCTTATGAAGACACAATTTTAGTTGTTAAAGAAATGATAGATGGTTTAGTACTAGATTTAATTAGTAAAAGATTAATTACAGGTGGTTTAAGTATTGCTATTGGATATTCTGAATCTCGAAAAACAGATACAAAACCGAAACTGAATGTTAAAAGTAAGCAATTAGTAAAGCCTACCAATTCATATAAGGAAATATCTCGAAATGCATTAGAATTATTTGCAGTAATGGCCGATAAAAGCAAATTAATAAGGCAAATTAATATATCTTTTTCAAGATTAACACTAGAAAATGAATATGTGTCTGATTTACTTGAAAATAGTGAAGAACTCGAAAAAGAAAGGAAAGCCTTAAAAGCTATTATAGATATAAAGAATAAATTTGGAAAATCAACAATTCTTAGAGGAATGAGCCTTGATGAAAAGGCAACCATGAGAAAAAGAAATAAATTAATAGGAGGACACAATGCCGAATAAACCAAGAGGAAATCAATATCAACCTTTTGCTGCTTTAAAAGGGTTTAATGAAAAATTAAGAGAAAAAGAAAGAATTACATGTGATAAAAAAATATTATCTGAAGAAAAATTAGAAGAATTAAATGGTAAAATGATGAGTATAAATAAAGGCGATTATGTAAAAGTAGTATATTATAATTATGATTCTTACGAAGAATTTGAAGGAATAATTACAAATATTGATTATGTGAATAAAAATATAAAATTTAACACTTTAAAAATATCATTTTATGATATTTATGACATAGAGCGTAATTTATAGTTTATTTGTGAAAGATAAAACAAAAATTAAAAGTTGTTTTAACTCATTACTAGGTTTTGAAAAAAATAAATTAAAAGACTAAAAATAATTTATTTATTTATATAATATAATTTGCATAGTAAGACATATTATGATAAAATAAACTAGGTTTGTTATTTACTAAAGAGAAAGGACTTTTAATGAAAAATAAAAAAGGATTCACTTTAGTGGAATTAGTTGTCGTTGTTGCCATAATAGGCATATTAGCAGGTATTTTAATACCTAATTTAGTTGGTTATATTAATAAAGCTGAAAAAGCTAGTGCTGAGCAAGAAGTAACACCCTATGTTACAGCATTTCAATCATGGCTTGTAGAAAAAGATCGCTTAGGTTATAACAAAGGTTTAACACTAACGAAGACAAGTGATACAAGTATTGATTCTTCAAAACAATATTATAAGTTAGATGAAGAAAAAAATAGATATGTGAAAGTTAAGAATCCAACATCTGGCGCTCTAAAAGATTATTATCAAGTACTAGAACCAGAAAGAAGCTTTACACAATATTGCACCGAAGAACTAGGATTAAGACTAGATGGTGATATTTATGTTTTGAGTAAATCTGGTGTATATAATGGATTTGAATATTATTCTAACAATAATTCATATTTAGTTACATATAATAATGTTGATGGTAAAATAACTGTTGCAAAAGAAAGTTAAATAAAAAAGGTCAATTAGTACTACTAACAGTACTAGTTGACTTTTATTCTTTAATTTCAAAAAAATCTTTGAGAAAGTAATATACTCCGTGTTCACTTACGCTTTTGGTTATATATTTGGCATTCTTTAAAAGATCCTTATGAGAATTTGCCATAGCTACGCTAATGTTAACATTTTCGAATAATTCGATGTCATTGTGACCATCGCCTATTGCTATGGTCTTTTCAAAAGGAATTTTGTAATAGTTAATGATTTGTTTTATACCATTTCCTTTTGTTGTTAGAGGATTGTAAACCTCACTTACACAATATTTTTCATCTTCCCAAAATCTAATTTTCAACTTTCCGTTATATGTTTTATTAATATATTTTTCAAGAATTTCTTCAGTTCCATTTTTTGAAAAAATTATTGCACCATTAGGATCTCCAGTTAAGATGTCTCGAAAATTACCGATGTGTAAATTACCACCATCTAAATGAAGATAAGGATTAATTTCATCTTCCTTTCTATACAAGAAGATTTCATCTTCAATCTCACAAAATATATTAGTTATAACATCTTTATTATCTTCTAATATCTTGATTACTATTTCCTTTGGTACAGTTATCATGTTTTTTTCAAAATTTGTATCACTTGGATGATGAACTAAAGCTCCATTGTAATTAATTATAGGTGTGTTTAAACCTAAAATATCATAATAATATTTACTAGAGCGAAATGGTCTTCCCGTAGCAATTACTATTGTATTATCTTTGGCTAGTTTTTTTAGTAGATCAAAGCTTAATTTATCGTAATTATCAAATCCTTGAATGAGCGTTCCATCTAAATCTATTGCAATTAAATATCCTTTTTTCATAATGTTTATCCTTTTCTTTTATAATATAATAACATATTCTTTTATAAAAGGAAATAAAAAAATTACAGAAAATAACAAAAACTGAATAGTGTGTGATTAAATGAAAAATGAAGTCTTTATGACTTGTTTTTTTATTGATTTTAGTGTAAAATAAATAAGAGGAAAGGAGTAATTATGATTCTAAGTTTTACAGAAAGCGTGCAAGAATATTTTCATAAATTAGGTAATGCTTCATTCGTTGATTTTATCCCTTTTATTATAGGAATAGTTATAGGATTTGCTTTATGCTTCTTGATATACTTATTAGTTTTTGTTATTTCTATAAAAAAAGATAGCAAAAATATAAGTGATAGCGAAACAAATGAAATAAGCGATGAAGAAATAAGAATAATTATTGAAAATTGTAAAAACAAATATAAAGAAGAAGTTTCTTCGAAGAAAACTAGTGAAAAGTTAACCGATCTTAAGTCAATGTCATGGGATTTAATTAATGATATTGCAAGAACATATTATCCTAATTCTCAATATCCTTTATTTGAATTGTCAATAGAAGAACTTATAAGTTTAGATTATTATATAATGAAAAGAATTGAAAAAATCTTTTCTGGTAAAGTTTTATCAAAAGTAAAGAAAATGAAGATTTCTTCGATTGCTCATTTACTTGATATGAAGAAGAAATATGATGAAAATAGGATAGTCAAGGCTACAGAAAAAATGAAGATTAAACCTGTTGCGAAAGGATTGTGGACGGCTTTGAATTTTTTAAACCCAGTTTATTGGGTCAAAAAATTAATGTTTGATATTCCCTATAATATGATTGTTAATAAAATTTCTTCAACAATTATAGAAGTTATAGGTGTAGAAACAAGTAATATATATAGTAAAAAAGCCTTTAAAGAAGAAGATATCGAAACAAATAAGGCAATAAAAGAAATTGAAAAAATGATAGGAGAAGAAAAAAATGACTAAAAAAAGAAATTTCGTAATCGCAAGAATTGATGATGAACCAGAACAAAAGAAACCCCAAAGCAAATTTGTTTCGCCATATGGAGGCTCTAAAACTAAGGATGAAGTCGTATATCCCCATGTAAGATATGGAAATGGTGGCAAACAATATGAGGGCTTGGATACAAAAAAAGATGATCTTAAAATAATTTCTCCAGATAATATTAAAGATAATAAAGAAGAGAAATATAATCCTGATAGAATACCTTCTTATTATCGACGTGAAGGTGATAGTGGAATTAAAAAATCTAACCTTGCTGATTTAAAAGGTGAAGGAGTTAATAAAGAAGAAGAACTAGAGAGAAATCGTCGTACATACGGAACATATTATCGTGATTATCAAGAAAGAATGGAAAGAGAAAGTAAAGTAATAGCTTCTAGAGAAGAGAAAACTTTCGTTAAAGAAGAAAAAAATAATGATGAAGAGATAGAAATTAAAAATCCTTTATACGAAGATTTTACAGATGATAAAGTTGTAACTCCAAAGTATGAAGAAGTGCGTAAGACTACTGTTTACCCAGAACCTCGTTTTACACATGTAGATGATGATACTAAAAAAACCGAAAATGAATATAAGCCTAATAATGTTTATAAACCTGAGGTTAAAAAAGAAAATGTTATCGAGGTTGTGAAGAACTATGAAAAACCTTCACCAAAACCTTCAAATTTATCCCCTCGTAAAAAGAGTGATTATGTATTTCCACCATTGGAACTTTTGGATCGTAATGGAACAACATCTAATAGTAATATTAATGAGATTAACTATCAAATTAGTGTTATTAACAAAGAGTTAGAAGATTTTAAAATCGGTGGAAAAGTTATAGCTTATACAAAAGGTCCTACTGTTACACAGTTCGAAGTTAAACTTGATGCTGGTGTAAATGTTAATAAAATTGGTTCAATAAATAAAAACTTACAAATGGATTTAAAATGCACACAAATCCGTATTGAAGCTCCAATTCCTGGTAAAGCTACAGTAGGTATAGAAGTTCCTAATGTAACTACTGACACAATCTTATTTGGCAATATGATAACAGAGGATCTAGAAAGAATTCGTAAAAAAGGTAGTAAAACAAGAAATGGTGGAAAACCATTAGATTGTGTATTAGGATTAAACATAAGCGGAGATCCAGTTAATATTGATATAGCTGATATGCCTCATGGAATTGTTGCCGGAACAACAGGATCTGGTAAAACAATTTGCTTGTATTCTATGATTTTAAGCATTATTTACAAAGCCACACCAGAGGAAGTTAAAATTATCCTTGTTGACCCTAAGAGAAATGAGTTTACATATTTCGAAGATATTCCACATTTAGCTACTCCAATTATAGATGACCCAAAACTTGCTACAGCTACACTTAAATGGTGTGTTGATGAAATGGATAGACGTTATGATTTCTTAAAAGCTAATCGTAAACGTACTATAGCAGATTATAATGAATATGCTCGTGAGAATGGTTTAAATATAATGCCTTATATTGTTGTTATAATTGACGAGTTTGCTGATTTAATGAATACAGCAAGTGATTCTCTAGAAGTAACTGTTCAAAGATTAACACAAAAAGCACGTAGTATTGGAATTCATTTAATAATTGCTACACAACGTCCTTCAACAGATGTTATTAGTGGAACAATAAAGAATAATATTTCTTGTAGAATAGCTTTAAAAGTTAAGAGTTATGTGGATTCGCAAACAATTCTTGACCATAGTGGTGCTGAAAAATTATTAGGTAAGGGCGATATGCTTTTAAATAAAGGCAATAACGATATACGTATTCAAGGAGCATATGTAAGTTCTAAAGAATTAGATCGCTTATCTCAATATTTTATTGATTCAAATTTCAAAACAGAATATATGTTTACACATGATGATATTCGTAAACAAGTTGAACAAACTGATAGTTCAAACGGAAGTGATGTTTTTGATGATCCAATGTTTGAGGAAATTGCAAGATTTGTTTTCCGTAATAGAAAATGTTCAGCAAATCAAATCACAACCACTTATGGAATAGGTTTTAACAGAGCCAATAAAGTTATTATCGGTTTAGCAGACTTAGGTATAGTATCTAATCAAAATATACCTGGTAAAGCTCGAGATGTAATTATTAATGATATTGAAGAATTAGAAAGTATTCTTCAAAGCAGATATGAATAATATGAAAAAAGAAAAAAATAAATGTGATTTAAATGAAATTATTATAAAGAAAACAGTCTGTTGTGTTGTATCAACAGCTGTTCTCTTTATTCTTCTAAATGTAAAATTAGGGATAAATAATGTGATAACTTATGCTTATTTTATCCTATCATTTTTGGCAATGATATCTCTTATCTTTACATTTCCTTTTCTAAAATATGAAAATGAGTATAGAAACAAAAAGATTTGTAAGGTAGCTTTTGAAATTAGTGATTTCTTTACTCTTTTTATTATCGCATGTTGTTTAATTCAAGCATTTTTTGCTTTTGGTTTCTTTAGAGCTGAAGTAGATGGACCTTCTATGGAAAAAACTTTTTATAATGGTGATGTTATAATAGGTCGTAGTACTTCAAATGTAAAAAATCGTGATGTTATTGTTTTATATTATGATGAGGATACAAATCCAGAATATAATGAATTTGGGAAAACGTCTAAGCATTGTCATAGATGTTCTTCCACAAATCTTAAGAAATATAAATCTGATAGATTAAAATGTTTAGATTGTGGATACATCCAGATCAATAATTTGAATACAGGAGATCTATTGATTAAAAGACTAATAGCTTCGGAATATGATACATTAAAAATTGAAGAAAAAGCAATAAATGAATATGAGAATGAATTATATATAGTAGTTAATGATAACTATTATGTGAAATGCGGATATAAAATAAACTTTAATTTAGATAACTTTATTGGAGAAGGTTTAACATATGACGAAAGTAAAAATAATTATGTAATCGAAAAAGGTTATTATTTCGTGATGGGAGATAACCGTGATGAAAGCTTAGATAGTCGCCGTTTAGGTCTTTTCCAAAAAAAGCATATAGTTGGTTGTATAAAATATCAAGTTAATTCTTTGTTTGATTGGAAAAAAATACTTAGTTTAGACGAACAAGATTTGGAGGAATAAAAATGAATATTCAATGGTTTCCAGGTCATATGGCCAAAGCCAGAAGAGAAATCGAGGAGAAATTAAAAGTCGTTGATATAGCTTTAGTTTTGGTTGATGCTAGAATACCTATTTCTTCACAAAACCCTATGGCTATGGAGATACTAAAAAATAAACCTCAGCTAATGATATTAACAAAATCTGACATGGCTGATAATAATATGACTAAAAAATGGGAAAAGTATTTTCTTAATCAAGGTAAAAAGGCTATTTCCATAGATTCTATTTCTGGACTAAATGTAAAAAAAATTGAAACTCTTGCGAAGGAAATCTTAAAAGAAAAGATTGAAAGAGATTTAAAAAGAGGAATGAAAATGCGTCCCATTAGAGCAATTATTGTTGGTATACCTAATGTTGGCAAATCAACTTTAATTAACAAATTAGCTGGAAAAAAAGTGGCTAATGTTGGCAATATGCCAGGTGTTACGAAGGCTCAGCAATGGATTCGCTTAAACCAAAATCTTGAACTTTTAGATACTCCAGGAGTTTTATGGCCAAAGTTTGATGATAAAAAAATAGGTATTCACTTAGCACTTACGGGAGCAATCAAAGATGAAATACTACCTAAAGAAGATCTAACTTTTTACTTAATAGATTTTCTTAAAGAGAATTATCCAGATCTATTTGAAAAAAGGTATAATGTATCAATGAACCAAGATACAGTTAGAATAATCGAAGAAGTTCTTCAAAAAAGAGGTAATAAAAAAGATGAGTATGAGAAAGGATATGATATCATTTTGAACGATTTCAAAAACGCTAGAATAGGAAAAATTACTTTAGATAAAATATGATACAAGATATATATAAGTACGAAGAAGAATTAAATAAACAAGGCTACAAGTACATTTGCGGATGCGATGAAGCAGGAAGAGGACCTATGGCAGGTCCACTAGTTGCTAGTGGTGTTATCCTTCCAGTTGGTTATAAATTAGATTATTTATATGACTCTAAAAAACTAACACCTAAAAAACGAGATGAATTATTTGATATTATAAAGAAAGATGCTTTATATTATGAAATTGAGGTTATTTCTGTTGAGGATGTTGATAGATTAAATGTCTATGAAGCTAGCAAACTAGCGATGACTAGATGCGTAGAACGCATGAAGATGACTGATTATGTGTTAACTGATTGTATGAATTTAGATGTCGATATCCCGGTTTTGAGTTTAATTAAAGGAGACCAAAAAAGTGGCTCTATTGCTGCTGCTTCAATTCTTGCCAAAGTAACGAGAGATAGAATAATGGAAGATTTAGATAAAATTTATCCTCAATATGAATTTAAAAAGCATAAAGGGTATGTTACTAAAAGGCACTTAGAGTTATTAGAAAAATATGGAGTTTGCCCTATTCATAGAAAATCATTTGCTCCTGTAAAGAAATATTTATAAAAGAGGTATATATGAAAAAATATTTAATTTTAATCATGATGGTTGTATGCTTTCTAGGAATATCGTGTAAAGAAAAAGGCTATACTCCTAAGAAACCTGAAGAAATTGAAAACTTTCAGAGAGTAAATGGAACTCATTTACTAGAATGTGAAGATGTCAGTCCTTATATAGTTATAAAGAATAAACTTTTAAATCAAGATTTATTATATTCTATGACATTATATATGAATTTTGAAAAAGGTAATCGTACTAATAGATTATATAAATATTATCAATTTGATTATTATCTAGCTAATGGTGAGTTTTTATGCGATTATCATATTTTTGATAATATCGATGGAGCACTTAGAAAGTATGGACAAAATTTTATGCCATATTATGATTTGAAAAGTATAGTCGATAAGATAATGCTTAGAGTAAAATATTCTTATGAAATCTTTGATGAAGATGCAAATGAAGGAATTGCTTATGATAAAGAATTCAGTTTAAGCGAAGATATTTTATTTTTTGATAATAAAAAAGATTATAGTGATACAAATCCTTTTGAAATATATATGACAAAAGAAAGTAATTCTGATGAAAACTATGAACGATATAAAGTAAATGCAAGTATTCCATCAGCAAAAACTGGACACATTGATATGCAAATATTTGTGAAAGGTAACGATGGAAATGTATATCCTTATTTGGGATTATATCATTATGAATTTAAAAATGGAAATTATATATCAGTTTCTGATGAAAAAATAGATAAAAAGCAAGGTATAGTTGCTGCATATTGTCAAATAAATATGCATGAAACTAATGGTAACACCACAACGAATACTTACTTTACAAGTATTGATATTAAGTAATTGAAAGGAACAAGTATGATTAAAAATATTAATGATTTCGAAAAAGTTAAAATAGATAATATGCGTGGAGGCGAAGGTAGCATATTTCTTCAAAAAGTTACTCCCGTTTTAGATGCAATGAAAATGTATGCTAAAATAACAATTCCAATGGGATCAAGTATAGGTATTCATACTCATGAAGAGGATGAAGAGATGATTTATGTTCTAAAGAATAAAGGTATTATTATCATCGATGGCAAAGAAAGTGTTATCGAAGAGGGTATGATATCGATATGCAAAAAAGGACGTAATCACTCAATTAAAAATATTTATGAGGAGGATTTAGTTCTTTTAGCAGTTGTAACAAAATAGAAATTAATGCTATATGTTAGACAAATTGTAAATTTTGCTTGCATAGTTAAAATCTTAATGTTATAATTGAATGAGAAAAGGAATTGATAAAATTATGGGTACGAAATTAGTTATTATGGAAAGCCCGGCAAAATCAAAAACCGTAGAAAAGTATTTGGGTAATGAATTTGTTGTTACATCATGCAAAGGTCATATTCGCGATTTAACAACAAGAGGTTACGGAGGTTTTGGTGTAGACATCGAAAATAATTTTCAACCTATGTATAAATTGTTGCAGGATAAACTTCCTGTAATAAGAGAATTAAAAAGTTTAGTTAAAAAAGCTGATTATGTATATTTGGCAACCGATCCTGACCGTGAGGGAGAAGCAATTAGTTGGCATTTATATGAAGTTTTAGGTTTATCACAAAAACCATTTGAAAGAATCGTTTTTAATGAAGTTACAAAGGGAGCTGTTTTAAAATCTCTTGAAAACGGAAGAGAAATAGATATAAATCTAGTTCATTCTCAAGAGTCACGACGTATTCTCGATAGAATTATTGGTTTTAGTTTGTCTAAACTTTTACAAAGAAAGATTGGTTCGAAGTCTGCTGGACGTGTACAAAGCGTAGTATTAAAACTTATCGTTGATCGTGAAAGAGAAATTCAAAAGTTTGTTCCTGAAGAATACTGGGATATATTTCTTGATTTCACAAAGAAAAATAGAAAAATTAGAGCTAAACTAGTAAGTTATAAAGATGAAAAGATTAAACTTACTAACGAAGCTGAAACTAATGAAGTATTAACAAACCTAAGTGATAGATTTATAGTTAAAGAGATTAATAACAAGGATCGTGTTAAATCTCCAAAACCTCCTTTCACAACATCTTCATTATTACAGGAATCATATAGTAAACTAGGATTCAATGCAAAGAAAACTATGATGGTTGCACAAACATTATACGAAGGTGTGGAATTAGCTAGTGAACGTGTAGGTTTAATAACTTATATGCGTACTGACTCGGTTCGTTTATCTAATGAGTTTATTAATAGTGCTAAAGATAAAATTATTTCTACATATGGGGATAATTATTATAAGGGCTATGTTCAAGCATCTTCAAAAGATAAAAATGTTCAAGATGCACATGAGGCGATTAGACCTTCTAAGTTAGATTATACACCAGAATCAATAAAGAAATACTTAACAAATGATGAGTTTAAACTATATAATTTAATATATACTAAAGCTTTAGCATCATTAATGTCACCTGCTATTATTGAGGATGAAAAAATAAAAATAGATAATAATGGTTATATTTTTGAAGCTACAGGTGAAAGAATCAAATTTGATGGTTATTTATGTATATATCATGATCCAGATGACGAAGATACAAAAAATCTTCCAGAAATGGAAATAGGTGAAGAACTTACTAAAACAAATATATCAAGTGAACAAAAATTCACAAATCCACCTACTAGATATAGTGAAGGTAGAATCATTAATAAAATGAAAGAATTAGGCATTGGTAGACCTTCTACATATGCTCAAACTGTGGAAACATTAAAAAATAGATTATATGTAAAAATACAAAGCAAAGCACTAGTGCCAACTGAACAAGGAATGCTTACTAGTGATAGATTAAATGAATATTTCAATACAATTATAAATGTTAAATATACTGCTTCAATGGAAGATGACTTAGATAAGATTGCTGAAGGCAATATGGATTGGCATAATGAAATTAGAAAATTTTATGATGATTTCATGCCTTTAGTTAAAAATGCCGATGAGAAAATGGAGAAGATTTATCCTGTTTTGCTTGAGGAAACATGCCCTGAGTGTGGTAAGCCACTAGTAAAGAGAAATGGACGTTTCGGAGAGTTTATTGCTTGTTCGGGATATCCTAATTGCCATTTCATCAAGAAAAAAGAACCAGAAGTGGTAAAAGACACAGGCATAATATGTCCTTTGTGTCATGAAGGGCATATTGTGGAAAGAATATCTAAAAAAGGGCGTAGTAAAGGAAAACTATTCTATGCTTGTGATAGATATCCAAATTGTAAGACAACATATTCGAGTTTAGATGAAATCAATAATACAGATACAAATAAATAAATATAAGGAGAATTATTCATGAAAAAATTTTTTGCTTTAATTATTGCGTTTTTTATGTTATTTGCTTTCGTTGGTTGTGACAATTCAACAGAGTTTGATTTCGAATTACGCTTTAATAAGATTTTTGAAGATGTCGATGTTGACAATGTTACAAGTGATTTAAAATTGCCTACATCAATAGGTAGTTTAACAATTGTATGGGAATCATCAAATACTGATGTATTGTCTAATGATGGAAAGATTTTTAACACTACTGGCGAAGTTATTAGTGTTACTTTAACTGCACATATGCAACATGAAAAAGAAAAAGCTGATCTATCAAAAGATTTAAAGATTGCTCCTACTGGAGGAATTAAAGACATTTTAGAAGGTGAAACTGGAACTTATAAGATTAAAGGAACAGTAGTTGCAATCAATGCTCGTAGTTTTATCATTAGTGATGGAACTAATGGCATATTAGTATTCAAAGGTGGATCATGGGCATGTGATGTAGAAATTGGTGAAGTCTTAGAACTAAGAGGCGAAACTACTAAGTATCCTACATCATTAACTGAAGGTGTTGGTGTTCAATTTGGTCAAGATGCAGTTTATAAAAGAGTTAGCACTGGAACATATACTTATCCAGCTGCAAAAGAATTAAAAGCTGCAGACGTTGAAAATTATGCTAAGGAAAAAATTATTAAACCTGAATATGTGAAACTTACTGGTAAATTGAGTGTTTCTGATAAAGGTGATGGTAAGGTTTATTATAATCTAGTTATTGATGGTACTAAGATTAAAGGTAGTTTAGCATATCCTACTAATAGTGAAGAATTAAAAGCATTAGATGGCAAAAATGTAGAAGTATACGGATATATAGTTTATGGAACTGGTAGTACATCTGTTAATTTCTTAAACATTGTTTCTACAGAAGTTAAAGAAGTTGGTGGTGGTTCAGTAGTTGAACCAGATCCAGAAACAAAGAAGATTTCTGATATATTAGCTTCAGAAGATGGAAGTTATACTGTAAAAGGAACAGTAGTTGCAATCAATGCTCGTAGTTTTATCATTAGTGATGAAACTAATAGTATATTAGTGTTCAAAGGTGGATCATGGGCATGTGATGTTAAAATTGGTGAAGTTTTAGAATTAAGTGGTGAAACTACTAAGTATCCTACATCATTAACTGAAGGTGTTGGTGTTCAATTTGGTC
>ERZ779673.22-NODE-22-length-72909-cov-3.506026_pt1 | contig 72909 bp, 79 predicted proteins | sample MGYA00511956_ERZ779673 | MGnify/ENA primary metagenome ERZ779673 (study PRJEB29588, sample SAMEA2152065) | human gut metagenome | biome: human gut; feature: human-associated habitat; material: faeces | place: Denmark | collected 2008/2010 ... | reverse complement strand
ACATGTAAGATTAATTATTTATTTCAATTTTAATGCAGATACAATATACAGATAATTAGAAATTGATAACAAAATAAAAAAACTTGAGTTATCAAATTTTTATCCAAAAAAATGTTCTTTTGGTGATATAGAGATTCAAAACAGCCGACATAAGAACATTGGAACTCTTAGTGGAAGCCTTGAAAATAAAGGGAAAAATGCTCTTTTTTGTTCCAATGGTAACACCAAGCAACCCAGGATTCGTTGAATTAGGACAAAGACTAGGCAAAGAAACCTTATTCAGTTATATAGATAGATTTGGATTTGGCAAAAAAACAGGCGTAGACTTAAATGGTGAAGCCAATGGAATCCTATTCTCATTAAATAGAGTAGGTCCAGTCGAATTAGCCACGACCGCATTTGGTCAAGGAGTAAGCGTTACCCCAATACACCTTACTGTCTAATAAATGATACCACAAAAATCACTAGAGGAATAAGTAGTAAATATACGAAAAAGTATGATGTTGAATTTATGTATAATTGTTTTGTAGAAATATAGATGAAATGCACAGAAATGTGTATTTTTTCGTGGTATAATAGATAATTAAAGGAAGTTGATTACTATGGCATCAAAAAAACGAGTTATAGAACTTATTAATGAATCTATTTATCCATATACCATATCAAAAAGCTATGAAAATACTGTTTCAGAATGGAGTAAGAAATATGATTTAAGTTTAATAAAAGAAGCGATTGAAATCGGTAAAAATAAATATTTAATATATAATGGAAATGAAGTTACTGACGAATCGTCTGATAAATATTTAAATAAATTAGGTGGTATCATTCACAATTTATCTAAGGATCCGATTGAGCAAAAAATAAATTATATTTTAAATACGTTACCATATGCTTTTGAAGATTATGATAAACGTATATCAAAAGAAAATTTGATAAATTTTGTTAATGAATTACATGATGTATATAATATTTCAGATGAAGAAATAATATCAATATTAGTTGATGAAAAAAACAAAATGTATGACTATGAAGATTGGAATGATTGGATTGAACATTTTGAACCAACTATTTCTAATTCATCGGCAAGTATAAAAACATTTTCTGATTTGCGAGATCATTTTGTTGCAAATGGCATAGACACAATTTTTGGTAAAGTTACTAATATTCAAAAGCAAATTGGGCAAGGTGGAAATTCTATGGTTTGCTTTGGAAAAATAAATGATGAAGATGTTGCAGTAAAGATATTAATTAATTATAACGAGGATAAAAAGAATAGATTTTATTTAGAATATTATAATATTATTAAATCAGTTAAGAATTATGATGGAATTGTTCATCAATATTTTTTAGGAATAATGAAGGTTGAAAATTATGAGTTTCCTTATATAGTAATGAAGAAATATCAATCACAATTGATTTATGCTGATAATATAAGTGAAGAACAATTATTCAAATATATAAATGAATTAATAGTTCCTCTAAAATATATTCACAAATTAGGAATAACACATAGAGATTTAAAACCACAAAATATTTTAATAGATGAAGATGGAAAAATTAATATAAGTGATTTTGGAATTGAATATTATGATCCAGACAATTTCGTTTTAACTGGGCATACTGTTAAGCATGATAGATTAGGAAATTATGATTTTTCAGCTCCAGAGCAAAGAAATGCCAAATATATTCCTAATGCTACTACAGATATATATGCATTTGGTCAAATTATTCAATGGTTAGTCTTTGGAGAAACACATAAAGGAACCAATCGCAAGAAATTAATGAAAAAGTATAATACAAAAAAGATGAAGCAACTAGATAAAATTGTAGATAAGTGTTTGTCAAATGATCCTAAAGATAGATATCAATCATTTGAAGAAATTGAAGAAAACTTAATTAATGTATGATGAACAATTTTGTTTCTTTTGAAATTAAAAGTTTAAATAATAATTAGGAAGGTAACTTTCAATAATATATTGATAATTTCTAGAAATAATGACATTATCTTTCTAAAAAAAGAAAATAATATATTTATCTTATAATTTATCATTTTGGAACACTAATTAAGATTTTAATATTAAATCAAGAAGAATTACCTCAATTCTTCTTTTTTATGATATACTATATTTAGTTATTTACTTTTGAGAGGGGTGTTCCTATGAATAATTTTAACTTAAATTTATTTAAATATTTTTATTATGTTGTTTATTATAATGGTTTTACTAATGCATCAAAAAATTTGAATATTGCTCAATCATCATTAAGTTATAATATAAAGCAATTAGAACTACAATTGGATAAAACATTGATTATTAGGGATAATAAGAATTTTGAATTAACTGAAGATGGTTATAATTTATATGAAAATCTAAAATCTGCTTTTAGTATTTTGAATCAAAATTTGGAACAATTTGATAATCAAAATACTGTAGAATTAACTATTGGAGTTAGACATTATTTATCAGATTTTATTTTTAAAGATTCGATAATTGAATTTATTAATACATATCCTAATATCCATATTAATATAAAACTATATTCTAAATTGGATGTTAAAAAATTTGAAGAAGAATATGATGTGCTAATTGATTATGAAGATTATACTAATTTAATTAATACTAATAACAAAGATCTATTATGTATTTTAAATAATACTTTTGTTTCAGGAAAAGATCTATCCAAGAATTATGAATCAATTCAATCTATTAAAGAACTAGGAAATACAAAATTAATATCAATGTGTCCAAATAAAAGAAATGGTAAATTTCAAAAAATGTGTTTTGAAAATGGTATTTTATTTGAAAATATTATATCAGTTAATGATAGTATAATATCTAAAGAATTAGTAAAGAATAATTTGGGATTATGTTTTGTTAACAGAGATTTTTTTAAAGAAGAAATCGCAAATGGAGATGTAAAAGAAATTAAAGTAAAAGAACAATTATTTAATGACAATGTATATATTGTTTATAAAAATGGTAAGAATATTAATAACATAAATAAATTCATAAAGATATTAAAAAAGCAATATAAGGAGGAATTATAATGAGTAAGTGGGACTTATATGATGATAAATTTAATAATACTGGAATTGTTATAAATGATACAGATGAAATACCTGATGGTAAGTATCATTATTCTATAAATGTATGGATATTAAATTCAAAAAAACAATTATTATTAATACGAAATACTTTAAATTATAATATTCATTATCCTGGTTTTTGGAGTAGTATAAATGGAAATGTTTTAAGTCGTGAAAGTTCAACTGAAACGTGTATTAAAACTATTAATTCAAAAATAGGAATAAAAATCACGGATTCTGAAATCAAAACTATCGATAAAAAATTACGTGATCCTTATCATTATATTTATGAAACCTATATTGTTAATAAAGATATTGATTTAAATGAAATATGTTTTATAGATAATACTGCTGTACAAGCTAAATGGATAGATTTAAAAGAATTATATAACATGATTGAAAATGGTGAAATTGCATGGGTGTTAATTCCAAGAATAGAAGAATATGTAATACCATTAATGAAAGAGACTAATTAATTATATTAGTCTTTTATTATTAGTTTTTTCTATATATTTTATCGAAAATTTGAATGATTAAATTATACTTTACTATTATATAATATTCATAGTTAGGTGGGATAGTATGCAAAATATGCCAGATTTATTGAAAAGAATAATAGAAAAGAGTCCAAATTTGGAACACCGTGTCAGAGGATTACCCAATTTAGGTGAAAATTTAATTGATGGACAGTTTTCTAAAGAAGTAAGTAAAATTTATGATGCCTTTGGATTATATGGAAATGAATTATATTCACTTGAAAACGAAAGAATTAGAAATATTTCATCGAGATCACTTGGTGGTGGTAGTCCGATGAGAACATCTGCATTTCCTTTATGTAAAGAAGCTTTAATTAATATAATCAGCAGTGATGAACTTTCTGATTATCCTATGGCTGCAGGCGATGAAGAATCAAGAAAAATAATTTTAGAATATCTAAAGCAAGAAGGATTCAAAAGTAATAATGGTTTATCAGAAGATAATATTATTTTTACAGTATCTTCAACACATGCTTTTAATATTATTTCAAGTATTATTGCTAGGCCACATGATGTAATATTAATGACAGGCCCTAATTATGGTTTATTTACTTTTGTTCCTGAGCGAATTTCTGGAGCAACTGTTGAGATTTTGCCATTGTCCGAAGAAGATAATTGGTATGTTAATCCGCAAAAATTATCAAAAAGGATTGATGAAATTAATACAAATTTAAAAGCTAAATATGGTGAATCTTTGGGATACATACCAAAAGTTGTTGCGTTTTTAAACGAAAATCCACATAATCCTTTAGGAAAAGTAATGAATGAGAATAATAAAGAAATAATTGAAGGTATTGGGGATGTGTGTTTATCAAAAGGTGTATTTGTTATAGATGATTTGATATATAGGGATTTAACTTATGACAGAGATAATTTAGCAAAACCAATGGCTTCTTATGAAAAATTCTTTGATAATACAATAACAATAACTGGTTTATCAAAATCTTATGGTTTAGCATCAATTAGATCTGGTATGGTAGTTGCAAACGAAATAATAATTAGGGCAATACGAAATAAGATTTTTCAAACGATGGATTCCTCACCAGTATTACAAGGTAGGGCTTTGGCTGGTGCATTTAATGTATCTGAAAGACGAAAAAAAGAATATGATAACTACTTTAATCCTATAATTAAAGAATATAAATATCGTTTAGAATTATTGAAAGTATTAATTAATGGTATAGATTTTATTGAAGATAGTAACTTAAAGGCACAAATAGAAAAGGATATAAGAAATTATGCTTATGGTTATAACATAAGTCAAATTTTAGATGGAATACCAAATGTCGATTTTGTAAATGGAACAATACCTGATTCAGGATTTTTTGAAATGTTAGATTTTACAGGATTAAAAAACAAATTTGCTGAAAACGGTAGAGTAATTAGTGATGAAAAAGAATTGCTTAAATATTTGTATGAACAAGAAAAAATTAAACTTATATTAGGTCAATCAATATCATGGCCAAATGAGGAACAACTTATAGGAAGAGTTACTACTGCACTACCAAGGGAAGATTTAGTCGAACATTTTAGCGCAATGAATAAATGTTTAAGAAAGTTGAGATAATTATGAAAAAGGTAGGAATTGTATCTTGTGATAAGTGGATAGGTAAATTGGAAGAAGATAACAATTTAAAAAATGCACTGATAAATCTTGGAATAGATGCTAAGATTATATCTTGGCAACAACCATTAGAAGAAAATTATGATTTATTAGTTTTAAAATCGGTATGGGGATATCAAAATTTTTATAAAGAGTTTAAAAACTGGCTATTATATGTTAAGAATAATAATATTCCATTAGTTAATGGTGTTGATATGGTTTTAAATAATGTTATGAAGGATATTCAATTTAATATTTTAGAAAAAAATAATGTTGATTTCATAGATACAATATTTTTAGACCAACCCAAATTATTAAATAGGAACATATTTGAAATGTTGGATGATAAATCATATGTTTTTAAACCAACAATCTCAGGAAGTGGTGAAAATACTTATCTAGTAATGAATTCTAATGATAAATCTGTACCAAACACAATCCAAAAAGAAGATATAGTAAAAATATATAATAAAATGTTGGATGATAATAGTGATTGTAAAATAATGATTCAACCATTTATTTCAGAAATAAATAATGGGGAATATTCGTGTATCTTTATAGACGGGGAACTAACTCATACAATGTTAAGATTCCCAAATATATTTCATGAAAAAAGAAGACCTTATTTAGTCGATGATGTTCCAGATAGCATTATACAACTTGCAAGAGTTGTGGAGAGAATCAAAGAATTTAATAATTATTTATATATGCGAGTTGATATGGTTTTAGTTAATGGTAAGGCAAAAATAATGGAAGTTGAGTTAGCTGATCCAGATCTTTTAACAAAATATATTGATGATTCAAATGTTAAGTCAAATGTTATTAAGACTTTTGCAAAAAAGATTGAAAGGAGAGTTAGATAAGATGAAAACATACAAAATAGTTTTAACTGGTGGACCTTGTGGTGGTAAGACAGATTCTATAGACTTTTTATCAAAAAAACTAATTGAGCAAGACTATTCGATAAAGATAGTTAATGAAACTGCTAATTCTCTTTTGAAATTGGGATACATGCCAAGCGTAAATATATCTACATTTGATTTTCAAAATTTATTGTTTAAAATTCAGTTTCTAAATGAATATATGTCTGAAGGGAAGTCAAATATTTTATTATGTGATAGAGGTCTTTTTGATGGAAAGGTATATATAGATAAAAGTGATTTTCAAAAAATATTAGATTTAAATAAAGTTAAAGAAAAAGAAATCTCTTCAACCTATGATAGTGCTCTATATTTTAGAAGTATCTCATACGAATATCCTAATGAATTTTCCAAAAAAAGAATTTATGAAAGCCCAGAAGTTGGTAGAATTAGGGATGAACGTTGTAAAGAAATTTGGATAGATAAAATTGTTTCTTGTAATTATGATAATTTGGATGGCTTTGAAAATAAACAAAAGATGATATATTTAGCTTTAAAAAAGCAATTAGAATATTTAGAGCAAATCAAATCTTATAAATTATCCGATTATTATGATATTGAATACTTTAGATATATATATAGCGGAATTAATGAGATTTTAACAAAAAATGATATATCTGATGATATAAAGATAAAAACAAGGGGGTTAATAAGGTGACAACATTATTATATTTTGAAGAGTACGAATCAAATTTATCTCATGAGTTATTAAATAGAAAAGATATTAAGCCTATAATTATAAGAACTAATAAGAATATGAAATTTTTTAATGAAAGTTATCTTGAATCGACTAAAAGTATATTAAATTATGTTATTGATTATTATAATGATATTGATAATGAAGTTTTAAAATTTAAAAAATGGTTAAAAGATAATGATATTATAATTGATTATTTTTTAAATGATTCAGAGTATTACTTAGAATTCTCTAATAAGTTTGCAAGAAAATTAGGATTATATGCTTTAACAGATGAGCAAATATGTTGGGTAAGAGATAAAGTTGATATGAAAAAAAGATTTCGAGAAATAGGTTTAGATACAGTTGATTTTAAAGAAATCAATAGCAAAGACGAACTTAAAAAATTTTTTGTAGATAATGGAAGCAAGAGAATCATTTTTAAACCTAGAAGAGGTATGAATAGTATTGAAACTTATATGATAAATTCATTAGAAGATATAGATGTCTTAGAAATAGATATTATACCCGGAAAATATATGGCTGAAGATTTCTGCTATGATCATGAATGGTCTATAGAAAGTTTAGTACAAGATGGTGAAGTATTAGATTCATATGTTACATATATTCCAAATCCAACTATATGGGCATCCATTTCAAACGATTTAAATTGTCATATGACTGTTCCTAAAATACCATCATATTTTAAATTTGTTCCTAAAGAGTTTATTCAACAAATAGTATCTGGTATGAATTTAAAAGATGGTGCAATGACTATAGAAGTTTTTATAAGCAATGATGGAAATATTAAGGCAAGCGAACTTGGATGGAGATTACCGGGTTGTCAAGCCACTTTAAATCACAGTTATTCATATGGAATTGATATTTATAACTTACTATTGGATATTGCAATTCATAAAAAAGTTAATTTAAAGTATCAAGATAAAATTGTTAGTGTAGGCGATTTGTATCTACCAAATAAAGAAGGAATAATTGAACAAATAACACCATTAGAAGAATTACTGAAAATGGATGATGTCATCGGTGGTAAATTATTTGCAAAAATTGGTGAGTATCAAAAGAAAAGAAGAGTAGGAAATGATGCATCTGGCTGGGTTCAAGTTTTAGGTGAAAATGAGTTTGATACATTACAAAAAATGCAAAAAATATATGATATCTTTGAAATAGAGGTTTCAAATGATATGGGAGGTAAAAAATATGTTAAAAAAATATAAACAATACTTTTTGATTTTATTATTAACTATATTGATGACGGCTGGTTGTTCAAACAAGTTAAATATTATTAATACTAAAGATGATTTAAATAATAAAACTATTGGTGTATATACAGGTTCAGAGTATGATACTATTGCTAATGATAATATAATAAACGTTAATATTTCATATTATAATAGTTATAGTGATCAAATATCTGCATTAAAAGCTGGTAAAATAGATGGTTTTTTAACAGATGAACCATTAGCTAAAGAAATAATAAAAGAAAATAGTAATTTAAAAATATTAGATGAAAAACTTACTGAGGATAGTTATGCATTTGCAATTAATCCTTCAAAACAAGATTTGCAAAATGAGATTAATAGAGTTTTAAATAAAATGAAACAAAATGGTAAATTACAAGAATTAGAAGAAAAATGGATGGGAAATGATGAAAGTAAAAAAGAACTAGATAATTATAATTATGATGATTCAAAGGGAACTATTAAATTTGCTACCGTATCAGGTTCTGCTCCATTTGCATATATGAAAAACAATAAAATTGTTGGATATGATATCGATGTAATAAATTATATATGTAAAGAATTAGGTTATAAGCTGGAAGTTATAGAAATGTCATTTGATGGAATAATTCCTGCATTAAAATCTGGTAAAGTTGATGTTTCAGGATGTTCTATTATTGTAACTGAAGAAAGAAAAAAATCCGTTTTATTTTCTGAACCTGATTATACTGGTGGAATCGTTGTTATAACTAGGAGATAGAAATGAAGAATAAAAATAAATGGATAAAAGTTATCATTATTTTATTTTTATTGATATTAGTTTTAATTTGTAATAAAGAAAATATAATAAAACTTTTTAGTAGCATATATAGTAGTTTTATAAGAACGGTTATTGATGAAAAAAGATATATTTTGTTTTTAAACGGATTAAAATCAACATTATTAATTTCATTTTTATCAATTATTATCGGTACTTTATTTGGATTTATTCTATTCTTGTTGTATAGATCTAAAATTAAGATTTTAAAAATAATATCATTAGTGTTCGTAAGATTTTTGCAAGGTGTCCCTGTGACTGTTTTACTATTAACGTTCTATTTTGGAATTTTTGGGTCAATAAATATTGAACCTATTATAGTAGCAGTTATAGCATTTTCAATATATTTTTCTGCATATGTTTGTGAAATTATAAAAGGTGCTTTTTCCTCAATAAATAGAATTCAAATTGATTCTGCTTATGCACTAGGTTTTACAAAAATTCAAACATTTAAATATATAGTTTTTCCTCAAGTACTTTCATATGTTATACCTGTTTATAAAAATGAAAGTGTTTCATTAATAAAATCTACTTCTATAGCGGGTTATATATCTGTAATGGAATTAACTAAAGTAAGTGATATTATTAGAAATAGAACATATGAAGCATTTTTTCCGTTGATATTTACTTCGCTAATATATTTCATAATTTGTTATATTTTTTGTAAACTGTTGGATTTAATATATAAAAAAGTAAATCCTAGGATGGTGAAAAAATCATGAAAAAAGAATTTGTATTAGAATTTGAAAATGTTACAAAATATTATGGTGATGATTTAGTATTTAGTAATGTTAATTTAAAAATTAAAAAAGGCGATGTAATTGCTTTAACTGGTAAAAGTGGATGTGGTAAAAGTACTTTATTGAAATGCATAAATCGTTTAGAAAATATCAATGATGGAAAAATAACATTTAAGGGTATTGATATTTCTGAAATATCAATGGTTCAATTAAGGCAAAAAATTGGAATGGTTTTTCAAGATTATAATTTATTTGAACACATAACTGTGTTAGATAATTTAATAATCGGATTAATTAAAATTAAAAAGTATTCTCGAGATGAGAGTATTCATAAAGCATTAAATATGTTAAAGAAATTAGATTTAATTGATAAAAAAGATAATTATCCCAACGAATTATCAGGTGGTCAGAAACAAAGAGTAGCCATTGCTAGAACATTATTAATGAAACCAGATATTATATTGTTAGATGAGCCAACAAGTGCATTAGATAAAGAAATGAAAGATAGCGTATTGAATCTAATAAAAAAAATTGTGAAAGAAGATATGACATTAATTATAGTTTCACATGAGGAAGAATTTATAAAGAAAGTATCAGATACGATTTACAATCTAAATAATAATAAATTGAAAATTCAAGTGAAAAAATAGCATAAGGGGGATTTGTTTATGTTAAGTATAGAAGATTATAATAGTAAAGAAATTGATGGAAGAATTAAATTATCTAATAGATTCATTAGAGCGTTTAGACCTAAATTATTTGAAAATGGTGGTTTTCCAACTACTGTACAAAAAGAAGAAGAGTTAGTTAGATATATTGATAGTATGCATGCATATAGTTTTGAAAGTCATTATAACGATTTGTGTGGTGGTATAACTGAGAAAGAATTTTCTTTGTTGAAAAAAACTACAAATGATATATATGATATGACAACTAGAAAATATAATGCTGATTTTCTTGTGAAAGCGCCTATGATTGCTTCTATATGTGAGAAACGCATAATTGAAGCAGCATTAGGTATTACTGATGATAAAAGAATATTTGAGATTGGTGGTGGTTCAGGTACTTTAGGCTGTCTTTTATTAGAAGATAATATAAAGTATTCTGCAACGGATGTAACTCAAGCATTCTATTTAATTCAAAATAGGTTATTTGATTATATTACTAATGGTGATATTAATGAATTAGTTAATCAGGATTTAAATATTAATTCAAAATGTATTCATTTACCATATTGGAAATTATGGGAGATGAGAGAAAGTCCAATAGATATTGATTTAGTAGTTTCTAATCATGCGCTTTTAGAAATGAGTCCAAATTCTTTGAGATTTTATTTAAATTTTTGTAAAGCTGCAATGGGAAATAGTAAAGATGGATTATTTGTTTTTCAAGGTGGAGGCTGGCGAATTGATCAAACTTTAATAGATTTAATAGAGTTATTTGATGAATATGGCTTTTATTTAAAATATTTTGATCATAGTAAAGAAATCGCTGGATTTTCTTTGGAAGAAGGTTCTGTAAAAAAAGAAGTACTTTTAGCATTAAAAGAGTTATTGGTTAATGGTGTTGATAAAGAAAAAATATATGCTCTAGGTTCTCATATTAATTCAAGATTAGATTCAAGTCAAATTTTCTATTGTGGTGATGTAGGAGATAGAATGAATTCTGCTTTTCACAAGATTTCAGCTGAAGATAAAGTTGATATAGAATGTTTAAAGAAATATTATGATAGTTTTCATGCAAAAAATGATTCTCCGGATGATGAATTTGCAGAATATATATCGTGTAAGAAAAAAATAATGAGGTGATTAATGTGAAGACACTCATATTTATTGGCGGTGCAACGGCATGTGGTAAAAGTACATTGGCAAATAGTTTGAATGAAAAAATTCCAAATAGTATTAAATATAGAAGACATCAAGGTTTCTTTGATATTGCTTCGAAAAAGAGTATTCCTAAAAATGAAATTTATAGATGCATAACTTCTGAGCAAGTAGATGATTGGTTTGTAAATATATGTGATAATTCAGAGGTCGTTATTTCAGATGTACATTATGCTATTCAAATGAGTAGAAATGGTATAGATACTAATCACGATGTTGATATACACCAAAGTTATGTTCCAACTATTTCGATTGATTTATTAAATAAAATTTCATCGAAAAAAATTCAAATAGTTGCAGTATTCCTTACATGTCCTCCTCAACAATGTTTGAATAGAGCAATTTCTAGATATAATGAATCTAAAAAAGATTTTCGAAATATTTCTATTGAAGATGCTACTATTGAAAATTTTTCAGAAGAGAAGGAATGGAATAATATTTTATCGACAGGTATTGTAGATGGATTAAAATTGAATTCTGAGAAATTTTCAGTTGAGCAATTAACTGATCAAGTTATAGAATTTTTAAAAAAATATGAAGAAAAGGCATTAAAAAAAATAAAAAAATTATAAATCATGGTATAATTAATATGAGGTGGTTGAAAAATGAAAGAAACAATATACAATTATGACTATTTAAAGGATGAAGATATAACTGAAGTTGTTATAAGAACTAAAGCACTAATAACTAATAATAAAAACATAATTTTAGGAAATGAGAATAATATTTATCAATTTCCAGGAGGCCATTTAGAGAAAAATGAAACTTTTGAAGAATGCTTAAAACGTGAAGTTTTAGAAGAAACTGGCATAGAGATTGATGATAATGAAATAAAAAGACCTTTTATGAAAGTTACTTATTTAAATAAAGATTGGCCAGCAATTGGTAAAAATAGAAAATCTGAAATATATTATTATTTAATTGAAACTAGTAAAAAACCAGATATGAGTAAGGTAAAATATACTGAACATGAAAAACAAGGTAATTTTAAAATTGAATCTATTCCTTTGAGAGAATCAATAAGTGTTATTGAAAATAACATTTCAAAAAATGAAAAAAATAAAGTTATAGCACCAGATATGATAATGGCCATAACAGAATATTTACATCAGTGTGAGGATTAAAATGAAATTTGAAGAGAAAATATATAACACTGATAATTTAAGTATTAAAGATATAGATGAAAAAACAACACGTGCAAGAGCCATCATTGTTAATTCAAATAAAGAAGTATTGATGTGTTATTCAAATGGTCGTAATCATTATGAGTTTCCAGGAGGTCGTTTAGAATTTGGTGAAAATTTAATTGAAGGCTTAAAACGAGAATTATTGGAAGAAACGGTAATAGAAATAGAAAAAGAAAATGCTATACCTTTTTATTCTATAAAGTACTATTGTAAAAATTATCATGGCACTGGTAAAAATAGATTAGTTGAAATATATTATTTTTTGGTTTATACAGATTTATCCTATGATGTATCAAAAATAAAACTAGATGAAAATGAAACATATGAAAATTATGAATGTAGGTATATTGGTATTGAACAATTAAAGAACATATTATTTGAAAATAAACAAACTACTAGAGAAACTAATAGTTCATTGGATGATACAATTTTAGTATACGAAGAGTTTTTATCTAGAAACAATTATAGGAGATAATATGGAAGATTATGACGTTTTTAATGAAATGCAAAATATAAATGATAAAAATACAATAATTATTATAGAAGATGATGAAAAATTTATAATTCAAAATTTACTTGATTCATCTTTTGAAATAATTCCGATAAGGTTTAATTATGATTTGTCTTGTTTTTCTAATAATTATATAGATAAAACGAAAAAATTATTTACATATTATTATAACGAAAATAATAGTTATGAAAATGAATTATTAAGATTGAAAAAACATTTTATTCATTATCAAAGAAAACCTAATATTGCATATATACCTAATGATAGTAAATATATTAAACTGAGAAATATACTCAATGAGATAGGAATAAAGTGTATTTCTGATAAAGAACAACTTATTAATATACTAAATATAAAATTAATTTTTATAGATAGTGATGAGACATTAAAAAAAACTGATGGAACAATTTCAAACAGGGTGAAGAAAGCAATTGAAGAAAATAGAAAAGCTGGTAATAAAATTATTATTTGTACAGCAAGGCCTCGTTATCAAACTCTTGAGGTAATGAAAGAATCATGTTCTGATAGTATTATCGTATCATCTAATGGCTCAGAAATCTATGATAGCAATGATAATAAAATTATATTTAATTCTTTCATTGATAATGATTCTGTGATTAAAATGGTAAAATATGCATATTCAAAAGATATTAGATTAATATTAACTATGGAAGACTATGATTATGTTACTAAAGAAATAAGAAATCCAAATCAAAAATTATTAAGTAACTTTAATTATATAAAAGAACTTGTTGAATGTAATGTAAAGCAATGCATGTTTATTGATAAAAAAAGTGATGAAATTTATAAAATCAAGAACATATTATCTAATGATGATAAATTACATATAGTCGATGAAATTAATGAAAATAGCTCATATGAAGAAAAATGGTTCAGTGTTTCTAATTCAAATTGTTCTAAAGGAAATGCGTTAAAGATTGTATCAAAATATTTAAATATTCCTATCGAGAATACAATTGCAATTGGAAATGATAAAAATGATATTTCTATGTTTGAGGTAGCAGGATTAAGTGTTGCAGTTGCTAATGCTTCTGATGATATAAAAAGTAAAGTGGATCATATTACTTTGTCAAACGATGAAGATGGTGTTGCAGTTTTCCTTGAAACACTAATAAAATAGTGAAATTTTGAAAACGTATTAAAAAAGTATATATTCGTATCAAAAACGAACTAGAAATGACTTGATTTCATATTGTCAAGTGATATAATATAGTAAAATATGTGAGAACTATGAAAAAAACTCACATGTTTTTTTATGTCACAAATTGAGCAAAGAATGGCATGAATTGGGCAGAAAATGAGCTTGACTTGTATTTGTCAATAGTTATAATAGTGTATGATATGAAAAAATTATGTAGAGAGGAACTATATGTTCTTCTCTTTTTATTTTTAAAGGAGGTGGTATAAAAATTAAAAACCAGAGGAAGCACATATTTTTAATGAAATGGTTTAGAGTGGTCACTTTTAATAGAAAGAGTAGCCACTTTTTTTGTTGGTATTAAAGGAATATTTATATATGAGTAGCCACTTACTACTTAAAAAGTAGTCATTTTTGCAAGTGCAAAAATAGTAATGACACCACTATATTTACTTTATTTTATAAGGTAAATATAAGATTATAGTGTCGTTCTCCTTATGCCCATTAAAAATATGCAGTATTTTTTACTCAAAAAATAGCTTAAAAATAGTAAAAGTGGCTACTCATATCTATTAAAAATAATTTTAGTATGAATAAAATGTTTATCTATTTATTAGAACTAGGTTATAGATCTTATATAGAAAGATATGAAAAAGATTATGAATTTAAAATGGAAGGAGGAAAAATATTATGGTAATAAGAACAGAAAAACTTACTAATTATACGAAGATTGATAACACTTATTTAGAAGATAAAAATATATCTTTAAAGGCAAAAGGATTATTAACTTTAATGTTATCTTTACCTGATGTATGGAATTTTAATATTAATGGTTTAAGACTTTTATGTAAAGAAAGTAGATTAGCTATTACTAATGCACTAAAAGAATTAGAAGAAAATAGATATTTAATTATTGAAAAAGGACATTCTAAAGATGGTAAATTTTTATATAACTATATTGTTTATGAAAAACAATATACCCAAAAAGTACACACTGAACAACCATATATGGATAATTAGATAGTATTAATAACTAAAAGATTAATAAAGTAAAACAAAGATAAAATAGATAAAACCAAAAAAATTATTATTTTCTATAAAAAAACTCTTGCCAAATTCATTTTTTTAAGCGATAAATATTAAAACTAAAATTTAATTTATTGATGCTTAATTTAAGAAATAAGAGACTTTAATATTAATCTTAATCAGTTAAAAAATAAAGTCTCTTAAAATGACTTAAATTGAAAATGAAGGAGTGTGTTTGATATGTATTTAAAAAATACAAGTAATGAAGTAAAAGAATTAGTTATAAAAATAAATGAACTTGATAGAGATGATAAACTAAAATTTATTAGCTATGTTTTTAACTTATGGGATAGAGATCAAATTAATAGTTTAAGTGAGGTTAATCCTAGTTTACTTGATGATAGTATTGATATAGAAATATTTAATCCAAGTAGTATTGATTATCCTTATTTAGTTAATGAGATTAATGAGCGTTGGAACTATAATTATAATCTTTATCGTCTTTATCCAAAAGAATATAAAAAGATGATACGAATATTTGAAAGATTATCATTTAAAGAAAAGAAAGATGTAATTGCAGAATTATTCTTAGTTATAGAACATGATGAGTTATTACCTGATAGTATTGATGGCTATGAAATAGATAGAAAAATTTTAAAATATTAATATTAAAAACTAAATTGTTATTTGAAAACTTAATTTATTTCAAATGATGATTTAGTCTAATTTTGTCCTTTGAGGTATATAAGTTTTTAAATTTTTTGTAGAACATAAGTACCTAGGTTCTTTTTTAGTTTTTGTAAAAATAAACTTAAAAGAAAGGACAAAGTATATGGAAAATGAAAATAAAGTTCCATCAAAAATTATTGAAATAGAAACAAGTATTAAATTACTTGAATATTTAAAAAGAAATAATACTATTGATGATGGAATGTATAATTTTTGTATTAATAAATTGTTACATAAAATAGAATTAGAAAAAAGTAAAATTGATGATAAATATATAAAGAATATAGATAATTATAAACTATTAACTTAGGAGGTGTGATTATGGACTTATATACAGTTAGGAATAATATTATGAAAGGTGTTCCGTTACAAGAATTAAATTTAAGGGTATGTTTTTATGCCAGAGTATCAACTGATAAAGATGAACAATTACATTCTTTATCTAATCAAATATCTTTCTTTAATGATTATATAAGTAAAGTTCCTAACTGGAAATTTATAGGTTCATATATTGATGAAGGTATTAGTGGTACACAGGTTAAAAAACGTGAAGAATTTTTAAGAATGATTGAAGATGCTAAAAGGCATAAATTTGATTTGATATTAACTAAAGAAATATCAAGATTTTCAAGAAGTACTTTAGATAGTATTATGTATACTCAAGAATTACTCGCAAATGGTGTTGGTGTATATTTCTTAAATGATAATATTAATACAATACTTCCTGATTCTGAACTTAGGCTTACAATGATGTCTTCAATTGCTCAAGATGAAGTTAGAAGACTTTCTGAAAGAGTTTCGTTTGGTATGAAAAGGAGTATTGATAATGGTGTAGTATTAGGTTGCTCTAATATTTATGGTTATGTAAAAGACAAAGGAAAACTAGTAATTGATGATGAACAAGCAAAAATGATTAAAATAATATTTGATAGATATGCTAATACTACTGATGGTTTATCTAAGATATCAAGATACTTGTTTAGCTTAGGATATAAAAGTAGAAATGGTAAAAGAATTGATACAACAATACTTACTAGAATTATAGAAAATCCCAAATATAAAGGATATTATTGTGGACACAAATCAAAAGTACTAGATTATCGTACTAAACAAAAGAAAAGATTAAATGAATCTGATTGGATTATCTATAAAGATTATAATAATGTTCCACCAATCGTATCTGAAGAACTATGGGAAAGAGCTAATACTAAATTAAGAGAAAGACAAGATAGTTTTACTAATCGAGCAGTTAATAAAAAAGTATTTCAAAATAGATATACTTACTCAGGAAAAATATATTGTAGCTGTCATAACCTAACTTATCATAGATCTAGTGCTGGAAAAAGAAAAAATAATCCTGTATGGGAATGTCAAGTTTATAGAAAAGAAAGTTTAAAAGGTTGTTCTAATCCTAGAGTATTTGAATTTGAATTAGATGAAGTATTTAAGGATATGTTTAATAAACTATTTAAAAGAAAAAATACTATCTTTGATGAGATATTAAGTGAGTGTAAAAACTATTTAGAAACAAATAATAATGAAATAGAAATTAAAAATTTAGAATCTAAAGCATTAGTTTTAAATAATAAAAAAGATAAATTATTAGAACTTGTTATGGAAGAATACTTATCTAAAGAAGATTATAAAAGACAAGTAGATTTAATAAATGAAGATTTAATGATTTATCAAAATAAAATGGATGAATTAAAAAACAATAAGGAAGATAAAAATTATATAGAAAATAAAATTGAGAAACTTAGAAATGCATTAGAGAAGTGTTTAGAAGATGATAAATGTTATAGTGATGTATTTAATGAATTAATAGATAAAATAATAGTTCACAAGCAAAGTGATAGAGGGATTAAATTAGATATTTTTATTAAGACAGGAGAAAGTATCAATACATTCTCTGATATTTTAGGTAAAAAGTTTCATTTATTAGACCCCAATACAACAAGTAACCGCAGTATCAGCCATCATAAATGGAGGAACCCTATATAAACCACACATCGTCAAAAGATACATAGAACCAGAAACAGGAGAAATCATTAAAGAAGTAAAACCAACCGTTGTAAAAAACAATGTCATCAGTCCCGAAACCAGCAAAACAGTAAGATTCGCCTTAGAAAGCGTTGTCTCTAACGGAACTGGCAGACCCGCATATTTAGATGGCTACCGCGTAGGAGGCAAAACAGGAACCGCCCAAAAAGTAAAAAATGGAGTTTACATGGTTGGTAACTATATAGTTTCTTTTATTGGTTTTTTACCCGCAGATAACCCTCAAGTAGTAGTATATGTAGCTATCGATTACCCCAAAGGCGTTACTCAATACGGAGGAACAGTCGCTGGTCCCGTCGCCAAAAACATCTTAGAAGATTCTGCCATCGCCCTAAACGTTCAAAAAAGCAAAGATGGCATGGAAAAAGAATATCAGTGGTATGACCTAAAATACTACGAAGTACCCAACGTCATAGGCCTTGACAAAAAAGAAGCAAACAACCTACTTAAAAACTTCCAAATAGAATACACCGGCAGTGGCAACAAAGTAATCTCCCAGTCTCCTGAAAGTGGTGAAAGAATACTAGAACAAAGCAAAGTAAGAATCCTCTTAGATTCATAAAACCGTATAAATACCACCCAACCGTCTTCTCCCCACAAAAAAATTTATCTTTTTGACAAATAACAAAAAAAACTTTATAAAATCGAAAAAAATATGGTATTATATATATATGTAACATATGGAGGGATAAAGATGGACTTTCGTGAAATAAAAGAATTCTTAAGCGATACATTTAAATACATCATAGTCATAATCTTAGTTTTAATTTTAGCTATCTACGTCATATCCCTATCCCAAGTTGTTGGCAATTCCATGAGTCCCAACTACAATGATGGAGATGTCGTCTTCGTAAGCAAAATACACTATAAAATAAGTACCATACAAAGAAATGATATAATTTCATTTAAAAACGAAGATACCAGATATCTAATCAAAAGAGTAATAGGCTTACCAGGAGAAATCATCGAATATAAAGATAACACACTATACATAGATGGCGTTGGATATGATGAATTATATTTAGATAAAAGTACCAAAACAAATAATTTTAGTTTAAACGATTTAGGATACACAAAAATACCTGATGACATGTACTTAGTTTTAGGAGATAATCGTGAAGACTCCTATGATAGCAGAGACTTTGGCTTAATAAAAAAAAGTGATATCATAGGTAAATGCATCTTCCAACTATGGCCGTTAAATAAAATAAAAAAAATGTAAAAAAATAACAATTTATTCAAAGAAATGATATAATTATTATAAACTTAAGTAGTAGGAGGAAGTTATGAAAAAGATTTTTAAGTTTATAGGGGTTTTTATTTTAGTATTAGTCTTAACAGGATGTATTACCAAAAAAGAGCGCGAATTAACACCATTAGAAGTATTTAAAAAAGCTATCCAAGAAAAAAATGATTCAGGGAAAGTAATGGTAGGAGTTAATCTAGGATTTAGTAGCAGTGGAGTTAAAGTTGATTTACCACTTACCTTAAACATAATGTTTAATAGCATTGATGAAAATAACCTAATCGCCAAAATTAATATAGAAGATAACATCTATTTTGGTCCACAAGAACTATATTTAAATATGAAAAACAACACTAACACAGTATACATGCAAAGTTCAATAGTAGATTCCATGTTAGGCATAGAAAACGAAGAAAATTACTGGATAAAACAAGAAGAAACAGAAGAAAACGAATATAGCAAAAATATTGAAGAAGCAGAAAAACTTACAAAAACATTAGTGGATGAAGTACTAAAAGAAACTGACATCGTTCTTGTTAACAAAGAAAATGATATAGCCGAATATCAACTAAATATTACCAAAGATTTATTATCACGCATATTAAATGCCGTAGGAGAAAATACAGGAGACATCAAATTTGATGGTAACATAGCCATAAAAATATTTATTGATACCAAAAATAACCACATCACAAAAATGAGTGCAAATATAGGAGAAATCATTAAATACTTAAATTTAGAAAATGACAAAACAGAAATGTTAAACATTGATGGAATAGATAAATTAGATATAACTATAGAATTTGATTACACCAAAGTAAAGGTAGAAATACCAAGTGAAGTAACCAGCCGTGCTATCACTGCCGAAGAATATGCAATGAAATTAGTCCCAAGCACAATTGGATAAATCAATACACTTTTGCTATGCTGTTTTAATTTACACAATAAAATAACGTAGTAGATTAATTTTCTAAACGATAAACTATTATAAAAAATAGTTTTTTCTTTACACCAAAACAAATTAGTAGTATCATGAAAATAGGTGATAAAATGGAAAAAAGAAAAACAAAAAAAGAAATAGTAAAAATGCTATTAAACAAAAATCTAGAAATAGAAGATGAAGAACAACTAATAAATTTACTTATTGATAGTCCCATAGCAATAGATGTTGACAAAGAAGACAAAGAAAGAGAAAAGTTTGGAGATATCCTAGCCGACAAACTAACTGAACATGCTGGTAGCTGGGGATTTATAATAGGATTTTCCCTCTTTTTAATTACCTGGGTTATCCTTAATGTATACTTTATTAAAGACCTTGACCCATATCCTTTCATTTTACTAAATCTAGTCTTATCATGCATCGCAGCCTTGCAAGCACCAATTATCATGATGAGCCAAAATCGAGCAGCTAAAAAAGACAGCATAAGAAGTCAAAACGATTATAAAACCGACTTAAAAAGTGAATTAATCTTAGAAGAATTACATGACAAAATGGAACGCATACTGGCTAATCAAAAGAAAATCCTTGCATCCTTAGAACAAGAAGATAACAACCAAAAATAGGAAGTAGTTCCTTTTTTCTTTACCACACATTTAATCAAACAAATGTATAAAAATCAATTGACAACCAAAAAAAATTTTGTTATAGTATTTTTACCATTTATAAAGGAGGAATATCATGTTTGAACTAGTCAGTAAATATAAACCAAGTGGTGATCAACCACAGGCAATAGAAAAGTTAGTTAAAGGAATAAAAGAAGGTCAAAAAGAGCAAGTATTACTTGGAGCCACAGGTACAGGAAAAACCTTCACAATTGCTAATGTAATAAAAGAAGTAAATAAACCAACACTAGTTTTAGCTCACAACAAGACACTTGCGGGACAACTTTACAGTGAATTCAAAGAACTTTTTCCAAATAATAAAGTAGAGTACTTTGTATCATATTATGACTACTACCAACCAGAAGCGTATGTTCCATCAACAGATACATATATTGAAAAAGACAGTAGCATCAATGATGAAATAGACGAACTTCGCCACAGTGCTACCTCTGCCATCATTACAAGAAAAGATGTTATTGTCGTTGCCAGTGTGTCTTGCATATATGGAATAGGTGAAGTAGAAGATTACAAGAACAAAATGCTCACCCTAAATGTAGGCGACAAAATAAAAAGAGATGATGTTTTAAAAAAACTAGTTGACATGTTATACGAAAGAAACGACATTGACCTAAAAAGAGGTACATTTAGAGTAATCGGGGACACCTTACAAATAATTCCCGTAAACCAAAAAACAGAAGGCCTAATGATTGAATTTTTTGGCAACGAAATAGATAGAATCAGTGAGTTTGATAGCATTACTGGGAAAATCCTAAAAGACAAAAAAACAATTTCATTATTTCCCGCATCCCACTTTGTTACCAACGATTTAAAATTACAAAAAGCCATTGAAAACATATCCAAAGAAAAAGAAGAAAGAGTAAAATACTTCAAAGAAAAAAATAAATTAATTGAAGCCCAAAGAATAGAAGAAAGAGTTAACTACGACATGGAAATGCTAAGTGAAACAGGAACATGCCGTGGTGTTGAAAACTATTCAGCACCACTTGCTCTAAGAAGTCCTGGCCAAATGCCAACCACCCTAATCGACTTCTTTGGCGACGACTACCTTTTAGTAATAGACGAATCGCACGTTACCTTACCTCAAGTAAAAGGAATGTACAATGGTGACAGAGCGAGAAAACAAAATTTAGTAGACTATGGCTTTAGACTACCAAGTGCACTTGATAATAGACCACTTAAATTTGAAGAGTTTGAGAGCAAAATAAAAAATGTTATCTACGTATCTGCAACCCCTGGTGATTACGAACTAGAAAAAGTTCATCATAAAGTGGTAGAACAAATAATAAGACCAACAGGACTACTTGATCCTATAATTGAAGTAAGACCTACTAAAAACCAAATTGATGACCTCATAAATGAAATAAACGTTAGAATAGAAAAAAATGAAAGAGTATTAATCACCACTCTAACAATTAGAATGGCTGAAGAACTAACCAATTACCTCAAAAACATAGACATGAAAGTAGCGTACTTACACAATGAAATAAAAACCTTAGAAAGAATTAAAATAATAAGAGACCTAAGATTAGGAAAATATGATGTAGTCGTAGGCATTAACTTACTAAGAGAAGGAATAGACATCCCAGAAGTATCTCTAATTGCCATTATGGATGCTGATAAACAAGGATTCTTAAGAAGTAGTAGAAGCCTAATTCAAACAATAGGAAGATGTGCAAGAAACGAAAACGGTATGGTCATCATGTATGCTGACACCATAAGCGAATCAATGGAAGAAGCCATCACCGAAACAAAAAGAAGAAGAAGCATCCAAAACGAATATAATATCAAAAATCATATCATACCAAGAACCATCAATAAAGAAATTAGAGAATTAATAACTAACGAACTAGAAACAAAAAAAGATGTTCAAATCAAAGAAAAATACAGCAAGAAAGAAAAACAAGACATGATCATAAGATTAACAAACGAAATGAAAGATGCTGCTAAAAAATTAGACTTTGAAAAAGCCATGGAACTAAGAGATATCATCTTTGAACTAGAAAGCGAATAAAATGTTTAAAAGTATTTATATAGAAATCACCAACAAATGCAATCTCCATTGCCCATTTTGTAGCAAATACAAAAGAGAAAAAGACACACTAAGCAGTAAAGAGTTTGAACAAATTTTAAAAAAAATCAACAATTATACAGATTATATCCACCTACACGTATTAGGAGAACCATTATTACATGAAGAACTAGACGAAATACTATCATTAGCATCAAAGTACAATAAAAAAGTTAATATAACTACAAATGGCACCCTTCTAAGTAATAAATTAGATATTATCCAAAAACATAACAAAACAATTAGACAAATAAACATTTCTATCCATGACATTATTCATATTTATAAAAATTTTAGTACAATTGACAACACCGTTAATGAAATAATTAATAACAGTAGTATCATCGTATCATATCGTCTATGGAACCTTGGAAGCAACAATTCAAGTAGCAACTTTATCACATACCTTAGCCAAAAATATCACATTGATTATGAAGAACTAAACCAAAAATTAAACGTCAAAATCAAAAACAACCTATATCTAAACAAAGATTATGTATTCAAATGGCCCAGCTTAGATAACGATTATTATAGAGAAACAGGCAAATGCTATGGCACGATTAACCATATAGCAATTTTATCAAATGGAAATGTAGTACCATGTTGCCTCGACAGCCAAGGAATAATAAATTTAGGAAACATCTTTGAAAACAGTCTAGAAAGCATTATCCAAAGTGAAAGATTTAAAAAAATGAAGCAAAACTTTCAAAAAGGAATAAAATGTGAAACACTATGTAAAAAATGTAACTTCAGTGAAATAAGACTAAAAAACAAAAATAAAATCAAAATATAAAAAAGAAATACATACATCAAATATTGATTAGTATTTCTTTTTCTTGAAAAATTCTTTAGTGTAAACAGTTTTAGAAACAATTCTACTATTTTTCTTCAAATATTCCTTTTCCAAATACGAATAATAAGTACCAGGACTAAGAACCCCCTCCAAATTAATTACCTTAGTACCAAGACTCGCTAATATAGTATCGGCCACCTCAACACAATTAGTACGACACACAAAGAAGGTCTTAAATTTCCCTTTAATAAACTTATAAAATATACCATCCGCCTTCTTATAGGTTTGATTAGCCATCTCCGTAAATTCCTTCTTAGGACAAAGATTCATATCATATAAAGCATATTCAGGATACCACCTAACAGCATTTTCCTGAAGCATCTCAGTTATCTTATTTAAAACAATATCTATTTCCTTCTCAGTTAATAAAACCCCATAAGAAACAATAAAACGATTTTTCTCGCAAACACAATACTTAATATACTTATCATGATCAAATATACCTAAAATACCATCACCCATACCACCCCAAAGCCTTCTATTAGTATAATTATAACAACTATAAGAATAAATTTTATCACAAACAGCCACCTCAACATGACCCATCATAGCCGACCCATTTTTAGCCAAATGAATCAATATCTCCAAATTAGGATTAATATCCTTCTTAACATTAGTAGAAATATTACCTTTCTCCTTTTCAACCTTCTTAATTAGAAGTGGAGGAATAAACATAGTCAAAATAGTAGGTAAGGGGATAACTAATCTCTTCTTTCTCTCAAAAATACCAGCAAAAATATTAACACCATAAATAATCAAATAAATACCAGTAATAAGACAAAGATACTTAGAATTACTCACCCTACTAAACAACAACAAATAAGAAGTAACAAAACTAATAAGAAACTTAAAAACAATTCCTAACTTACCGTGAAGATGATCGTGCTTATAAATATATAAATTAATCAAGCTAGACAAACTTTGCAACATCGCATATATCCCAAAAACAATAATAAAAAATGAAACAAAAAATGAAGGACTCTCAATAACAAAAATAGAAGTAATCAAAGTTATTAAAATATCCAAAACACCATCCAAAATTTTCCGTCTCTTAACCAAAACATTAATTACCTTAAAAACAACCGTTATTAATAGCAAAACGCCAATTACCTTAATAGTAATAGCAAACATCTCATTCCTCTTAATAATAAATATTAACCCCATAACAATAAAAAGCAGACTATTAACAAAATGCGTAATAATATTTATCTTCCTCTTCATAAGACCTCCCTTTAATACAATTTTATCATAAAAAATAAAAAAATATTAAAAAAATGCTTAAATTATAACATAAGCACTAAAATTAAAAAAGACACAAGTAAAAAACTTACAAATCATATTCCTCAAATGAACAGTTAGTAGATTTATAAGAAGTCAAATCACCATCCTCTGGAATACCATTAAAATAATAATAAAGAATCCTCGTAATCCCACTATGAGTAACAAGAAGAACCTTCTTATCAGGATAATACCTCTTAATATCCATAAGCAAAGAAACGATTCTATCATACAAATCTCTAACACTTTCAGCCTTCTCATACCTTATATTTTTCTTAATATTCCAATAATCCTTCAAATTAATTTCATTCCTTGAAATACCCTGAAATTCACCATGATTTCTACTTTTCAAACGCTCATCAACAACAATTCTTTTACCCTGAGCAATTATCTTAGCCGTATCATAAGCTCTCTTCAAAGGAGAAGAAAAAATCAAATCGACATCACAACTAGCTACCTTTTTCACCAAATCATAAGCCTGTTTTCTTCCAGCTTCGTTTAACTCCGTATCCATATTACCTTGCATCATTTTACTAATATTCTCATTTGTTTCTCCATGTCTAACAACATAAATCTTCATATTTACCACCTATACTAATTATACCACGTATTATAAAAAAACATCTATTAATTGTGTTTTAGATGTTTCTTTACAACTATTATACTCATTAACAAAACAAATGACGATAAAGAAATTATTTCCTTCCAATAATTAGGACTAACCCCCGTTTTAGGAATAATCAATTCATAAATATAAGTAATTATAGCATTACCCTCCATGATTTTTCCTTGAGGATTACCAATCACCTTAACAAACTTATAACCATCAATCATCATAGGCTCAGTATCATATGAATTATTCACATAATCAGTAATAGTAATAGAATCACTCAACTTCTTGCCATTCACATCTATAAAATTAACTATCACATTACCAGTTACCCTCTTATAATATACCCTAATAACATTATCATCCAAATTCTCCTTTAAAACTAAAGGCAAATTATCAACACGATCCAAAACATAACCATAATTTAATTTATCAGGATAATTATCTATCAAAGCATCAAGCCTATTATTTATAAATATCTCTCTCTTATTCAAATCTAAAACATCATCAAAATAATAATCAACCAGATAAGCAATATTATTCTCTCTAACATAGTAAAATATTATTTCCTCATTCTCCTTATCGATTACCTTGGTAATTACATTATCACCAATTAAATTATAATTATCGATATGAAAAGCTTCCTCCCTAATTTCATCAAAAAGATAAACATCCAACATCCTCTCATCATGTAAAGGCTTCTTAGATTCATAATCTAAATACTTAACTGTATAAGAAGTAGGTTTCTTAGAAACATGTAAAGTAACAGTACTAGTATTAGAAATAACAACAGTATCACCAACATTAGACATTATATAATAATCAAAAGTAATATCACCCAAACACTCATTATTACTAGAATATGTAAAACTACCATCCTCCAAAACATCAATATCCTCTAACTTACCACAAGACAAAGAATCTGGCACGATAACAACAGAATTCTTAATATCAGCATTACTATCATTTACTTGATACAAATTATCATTAGTTAAAATACCATCATTTGCATTAACCATTAACTTATTTTGTCTATATAAAGTAACATTAGAATAATCATCATCATTAGTCAAAGCAGGAATAGGAACATTTGGCTTAGGAAAAGTTAACAAAATATTCTTATTCTTATAGTAATCATTATCCTCAAGAGCATTACCCTCCAAATAAGCACGACTATTAGTATTCATACTACCATAGTAAGGAGCTACCGCGGTAACATTATAAGTTAACTTATAATTTAAAGTTGCATCCAAATCACCAATCTTCCATATTATCTTAGTAGTTTTATCATTCTCATTAACAAGTTCAAAAGTAGTATTATCAGGAACTTTAACACTATCCTTATCCAAAACAAAAGTAGCAGGAATAACATCAGTTACCACAATATTATTTGCAATAACATTTACCTTCTTAACAATATCCTTAAAATTTTCCCTTAATTTATTACTATCCTTAGCCAAGTAAAAGTCGTTCTTAGAACTAGCTATTTCACCCAAAAATGCATCATCCACAACATCAAAACCTATTGTATAAACAGTTACATTCTTTTTAAGTTCATTTGCCACATTATTAGCCATTGTAGAAGGCGAGGACTTGGTACATTTTTTTCCCTTACCAATATAGCAAACCTGATTATCATTCTTACCAGTACCATAAGTCTTTCCCTTATAAGTAAACTTAGTAGGAGCTCCGTCAGTCAAAAGAATTATTACCTTTTTGTTTGCTACGCTGTTTCTCAACAATGCCTCTGCCTTATTTAAAGCATCATGCACGTTTGTTGCCTCATTATATAAATAATTAGGAATAGAATCTATCAAACCATCCAATTTTGTTTTATCACCTGCCAGTTTCTTAGAAGAATACTTATCTAAAACCCTAGTACCAAAAGCAACAATACCCATCCTTACATTGCCATCCCCCTTAAGTATATCATTGACCAAACTCTTAGCTTCTGCCTTTACCAAGCCCATTTTATTTTGATTATCCAAATTGTCATTCATACTAGAAGACCTATCCAAAACCAAAACGACATCTAAAGTATTCTTCTTCTCAAAACTACTTCCATTAACCTCTAAAGTAACCTTGGCACTCCTACCATACGTTACATCCTCCTTAGAAGCATATTTATCTATTTCAATCTTTCCAAACTCATTATCCTTAGTCAACGCCTTAACCAGAGAAATATTAATTACAGCAATAACTAATAATAAAACAATCCATTTCTTTTTCATTAATTCACCTTTCTTCCATTTATTATCAACAACTTACTTCCTTTAGTATTTAAACACGTTTGCAAAGTAATAATATGACTATCCCCATTCAAATCCACAGAGTTTTTATACATTGAATTATTTTTTAAATAATTTAAATGCTCAATATATTCATCATCACTTTGAAAATATAATTTACTATATTGATAATCATTTTCTACACTAAAAACAGAAAAAATCTCATATATATAAACCTTATCAGTTATAAAAGTAATATACTTGTTATTCAAAAAATAATCATAATCCAAGTAATTTTTTAAATATTTAAAAGGAATATCATACTTATTATTGCTATGACCATATATTAGTAATTTTTTATCATTTATATCATTTCTATAATCCAAAAATATACTCCCAGTTACTAATTCCTCCCTTCTTATAGTATGGTTCAAATAATAAGTATTATCTTCCGCCTGTACCACCGGAGTAGTGATATCTTTGTTTATCTTAAGATAGCTCACAATATCATCGGTTTGATAATAATCATTCAAATAAGTTATATAATCTGTGGTATCCTTCGTTTTTGGAATAAACGCATAGTTAAAAGATATCTTTTCTCTTTCCCTCAATATTGAAGAAGTACTCATGATAAAAATAAATAATAATAAAAAAAATAAACTATTAATGGCCAAACTCTTAATGTTTATTTTTCTAATCAGTTTGATCGATATCACACCTTCTTTCATGAAATAAGTGTAATACATCTAATCCAAGTAATTTGTCGAATAAAAAAATAAAACTAAATTTTTCGAAAAAAATATTAAAATTACCAAAATTAAAAAACTACACGGGTGTTCGTTAAAACCTGCACCAAAAACCTACCAAATTTCAAAAAACAACCGGGCGTTTTTTAATTTCTGCAGTTTGACTTTTTCTTCCCTTTTATAGTATAGTAAATTCACAAACAAAGGAGGTGATAAAAAACCACTATAAAAATAACATAAACCAAATGTTTCATATGCATAAACAATTATGTCTAATTTATCATAAAAGCCAAACATATCAAAAAGTCCACAACATCAACAGCATATTTATAAAGTCAAAAATTACACAAAACAAAACTAAAACATTATAACAGCATAGCAAAAGAAAAATAAAAAAACCAAATAAAGTACGGTAGCTACTACCGGAATTATGTCTACGGTAAAGCCAAACAATCTTTACTTGTAGAAAAAACACTACCGCGAGGTAGTGCAAATGAATCATAACATATACATGTTAGAATCTGGTTCATTGTAATTAGAATTGTATGGATTTTCCAACCTTGCTATTCTTGATTCCAAGACCTTGATTTTATTTTCTAAATTAGATAACCTTGTATTTAATTCATTATGATTCATAAAAGGATTCATTTGCCCAGGAACCATTCCCTGTATGGGATTGATTGCCGGATTAGCCCCCCCATAACCATATACATTATAAAACATATCTCTATCCTTATTCATGATTCACGATTCACTCCTTATCAATACTAATATATGTTTCAAAACGAAATAAGTGCCTAGTATTGATAAGTACTCCAAAATGTTATATAATGTCTATGAGGTATATTATGAGATTGAAAAACGTAAAAAATGCAAAAAATATTATTGAAGAAGGTAAATATTATATCAATAACCCTTGTGATTATAAAGGTAAATGGAACGAATTATTTCAAAACGATAATCCCATTTATTTAGAAATAGGCATGGGTAAGGGGAAATTCATATTAGAAAACGCACTCCAAAACACTGATATTAATTATATAGGAATTGAAAAATATGACAGTGTCCTTGTACGTGCCATTCAAAAAACAAACCAGTTTGATTTAAACAACTTGAAATTAATAAAACTAGATGCTCTAAATTTAAGCACAATTTTTGACAAAGAAATAGATTTAATTTACTTAAACTTTTCCGATCCATGGCCCAAAGAAAGACATCAAAAAAGAAGACTAACTTCATATATCTTCTTAGATATCTATGACAAAATTTTTAAAAACAAAGCCCACATCACCATGAAAACAGATAACTTAAACCTATTCAATTATTCCATTTCTTCATTAAAAGAAAATGGTTATAAAATAATATATACAACAAATGATTTAAAAAAAGAAAACATCCCCAACATAACAACAGAATACGAAGAAAAATTCAACAATCTGAACGTCAAAATAAACATGCTTGAAGCAATTAAAGAAAAGGAGTAACCATATGTTTGAAAATAAAAAAATATTTATTTTAGGCATGGCTCGAAGTGGATACGAAGCCGCTAAAGTCTTAGACCAAAAGAAATAACATCGTTATTGTTAATGATTTCAGCACCAATCAAAACGTGGATAAAGTTCATGAACTGGAAAATATGGGCGTCAAAGTTATTCTAGGAAGCCATCCTGACGACATACTAACAAACGATTTTGACTATCTAATAAAAAATCCAGGCATTAGAAACGACCACAAATACGTATTATTTTGCTATAAAAACAATATCCCCGTCATCAACGAAATAGAAATGGCATATCACTTGTTACCTAAAAATGTAAAAATCATAGGCATAACTGGTAGCAATGGTAAAACCACGACCACTACTTTAATATATGAAATGCTAAAAGATGCAGGCAAAAAAGTCCACCTAACAGGAAATGTAGGACTCCCTTTATCAGGATTTCTAAATAAAATTCAAGAAAACGATTATATTGTAATTGAAATTGCTGGACACCATCTTGTTAATTTTCAAGATTTCAAAACAGATATCTCCATATTAACTAACTTATATCCTGTTCATCTTGATTTCCATGGTACTTACGACAATTATAAAAATATCAAAAAGAAAATTTTCAATCACCATACAAACAAAGACATTGCCATAATAAATGGAGCAAACAGTGATTGCATCGAAATAACAAAAGACATAAAAAGCACCAAATACTTTTTCAGTGCCACTAGAAAATGTGATGCTTATTTAAAAAATAACATAATTTACTACCAAGATAAACCCATCATTGATACAACAAAAACCATCTTAAAAGGTAACCACAATTACGAAAATATGATGTGTGCCATTATCACTGGCATAAATCTTAATATCAGCATCACATCCATCAAAAAAACACTAGAAAACTTTAAAGGCGTAGAACATCGTATTGAATACGTTAACACTATCAACGGAGTAAAATACTATAATGACTCAAAATCAACAAATAACATGGCAACCACCATCGCCCTAAGTGCTTTTCATGAACCAATTAATTTAATATTAGGTGGATTAGATCGCGGACAAGATTTCCTCGAATTAAAAGACTACATGCAAAACGTAAAAAACGTCTTATGCTATGGTGAAACCAAGGATAAAATAAAAAATTTTTGTGATAAAATAAATATTTCCTGTTTAGTTTTCAATAACCTAAAAGAAACAGTCGAAAAAGCAAAACAAATATCTCTAAGTGGCGATATTGTCTTACTTTCTCCAGCCTGTGCCTCATGGGATCAATATAAATGCTTTGAAGACCGCGGATTAGAATTTAAAAATTTAGTAAATAATAATAAACAATAAAAAAATAAAGCATATAATTAATTAGGTGATATTATGAGTGTTGATAGTTTCAAAATGTTTGTAAGGAAAAATCCTAATTTAATCAAATATGTTAACAATAATGAAATGACTTGGCAAAAATTTTATGAAATGTACGATTTATATGGTGAAGATAATAGCATTTGGGATAAATATGTAAAAGAAGAAGAAAAACCAACCATCAATACAAAAAATAACAACAAAAATAGTTTCAACGAAGTAATCAATATGGTAAAAAACATGGATGTAGACAAAGTTCAAGAAGGCATAACCTCCCTACAAAAGGCCTTATCATTATTTGGCGATTTAGTCGTATCCAAAAACAATCCTACATCTTCCAATAACAATTATACCCCAAGACCAGTATATAAAAGGTTTGAAGATTAAATATGAGCATTGATTTACAATATAAAATAAAAAACAACTTAATGTACCAAAAATTTCTACGTGAAAACTCTATCTGGTACAAATATTTAAACAGAAATCCACTTTTATTTAATGATTTTATTAGTGATATGAAAGACAAATACGAATTAAAACCAAGTGATCGCTTAAACAAAGTATTAAATAATATAAGCTTAATTCAAAACTTTTTAGACGTATTAAAGTAGGTGATAAAATGAATGAAGTAATAGAAAAAACATATGAATTATTAGATTATTTAGATAACAGTAAAATTGTAAAAGACCTTACTACAGCCAAAAACAAATTACTAAATAACCAAGATATTTTAAAGAAAATAAAAAAATATCAAAAAGAAAAAAACATTACATTAAAAAAAGAAATATTTAATAATCCTGACTATGCCAATTACATGCAATGTTACAACGAATTATTTTATTTAGTCATGGACATCAATAAAAAAATAAAAAACATCACAGGAAAGAAGGAATGCCTTTGAAAGTTATAAGTGGCAGTCTAAAAGGAAGAAATATTTTAGGCTATAATATTCAAGGAACAAGACCAACCATGGATCGTGTAAAAGAATCAGTTTTTGCCATGATTCAAGATAACATTCAAAATAGCATTTGCTTAGATTTGTTCGCTGGAAGTGGAAATCTCGGTATTGAAGCTATCAGCAATGGCAGTAAATATACATATTTTGTAGACAATAATAAAGAATGCTACCTAACAATATTAAAAAATTTAAATAATTACAAAGTTAATAATTACAAAGTTTTACAAATGGATTATATGACATCCCTAAAATATTTTTGCGATAATAAAATTAGTTTTGATTTAATATTTATAGATCCTCCATATAATATGAAAATTATAGATAAAATCTTAAATTATATAAATCAAAATAATTTACTAAACAAAAATGGACAAGTAGTATGTGAATATCAAAATGACATATTAAAAGAAGAATATGGCAACATAAAACTACTTAAAACAAAAAAATATGCTATTAGATATGTAGCAATTTATAAAAACACTAAATAATAACACATACCTTTTTAACTTGTACTTTTCACCCTATAATGATATAATTTAACTACTAAAAAAGGAGTAATTTATGAATTTTGATAACGATAACATATTGGTCTTAGCTTATTTAGGCGATTCAGTATATGAATTATTCATAAGAAAACACCTGATAGACAAAGACATATCCAAAATAGACGATTTACAAAAAGAAGCAATTAAATACGTATCCGCATATGGACAAGTAAATTTTTTAAACCACCTAATTCAAGCCAAAATCCTAAATGATAATGAATTAGACATTGTAAGAAAAGGTCGCAACAACAAAAGAAAAGCACACCCAAAAAATACTGATATTCTAACCTATAAACATGCCACAGGCTTTGAAGCCTTAATAGGTTATTTATATATAAATAACAAAGATAGATTAAATGAAATACTTTCTTATGTAAAGGAGTTATAATTATGTATATATATGGTAAAAATGTTGTATATGAAAAATTATTAAACAATAGCAAAATTAACAAATTATATTTATCAAAGAAATTTAATGATAAAAAAATATTAGATTTATTAAAAGACAAAAACATTGATATTACTTATTTAGATAATTTTAAATTAGATAAAATGGTTAATGGATTACATCAAGGCATAATAGCACTAGTTAATGATTATAAAACATACGACTTAAAAGAAATAATAAACAATATAAATAAAAAATATCCTTTAATAGTAATGTTAGATCACATAGAAGATCCACATAATTTTGGAGCAATAATACGTACCAGTGAAGCCTTAGGAGTAGATGCCATTATTATTCCAGAAGATCGTTGTGTAGGAATAAATAGCACTGTTATCAAAACGAGTGTTGGGGCCATCGAAAACATCAAAATAATAAAAGTAACCAACCTAGTAAATACTATCAAATATCTAAAAGACAGAGGTTATTGGATAATCGGCACTGACATGAGTTCCACAAATATAAGTGATATTGATTATAAAATGCCTATTTGCTTAGTAATCGGCAATGAAGGAAAGGGAATTAGTCGAATTGTTAGAGATAACTGTGATTATATAGCAAGCATTCCCATGACAGGAAAAGTTAATAGCTTAAACGCTTCTGTTGCTACAGGAATAATAATTTACGAAATAATCAATAGACGAGGATAATTATGGAAGAAAACGACAACGAATTACTTTATTTAATTAGTGAGCACAGTGAAGAAGCCATGGACATACTTTATAACAAATATAAACACATCATAGACAAAATAGTTAACAAATACATGAAATTTACTTATAACAACAACAAAGGCATTGACAAAAATGATTTATCACAAGAAGCAATGATAGCCTTTGAAACCGCCATAAAAAGCTATAATGATAATAACGAAGCATCTTTTTACACATTTGCCACAATATGCATTGACCGAGGACTAAAAACTTACCTAAAAAGACTAGACCAAGCCAAAAATAAAATTCTAAATGAATCAATATCCTTCAACTTCCAAACTGATAATGATAACGATAATGATTTACTCAACTACATCATAGATGAAAAATATAATCCTGAAAACAACATGTTACACTTTGAAAATGCAAGCGAATTAGATTATCAAATAAAAGATAAACTAACCCATTTAGAAAGTAGAATATACGAACTGAGAACAGGGGGCATGAACACCAACGAAATCGCCATAATCTTAGAATTAGATCCTAAAATAGTTTATAATGCTCTACAAAGAATAAAAAACAAGATAAAAGACTTAGTAGAAAACTAAAAGACGAGTTCCACAATAAAAAACAAAAGACATACACTATGATATGCCTTTTTTTAACACATTTTTCTTAATTTCACGAATATATTCTTCGGTTAAAATACCATTACAATATTTCTGTTCATGTAGCAAAATATCATTCTCGCTTTTAGACAAAGTTATCTTACCTAAATTCTCAAAACTGTTAACACTTAAAATAACATTAGAAAAATCTTCAAAACTAATTTCATCTTTCACTTTCAACTCATCTAGTATCCTAGCAACTATTTTTGCATTAAATTTATTAGATACCTTTAAATTATAAAAAATATCACCAGGTAACTCCAAATTCATTTCATTAAAAGATACCCATAAAATATGACTACTACCAAAACAGTATCCAATTTTTTCTTCATTTATCTTGTATTTAAAAGAATACTTTTTAACAATATCTCTATCCCTAACGTATAAAGTATATCTTTTTTTCATATCACGTTCACAGTTATCATAAAATGCAAATACCTTATTATCTTTATCTACAGCGTAAACCAAATTAGTATCCTTATAATCATGATTAACAGTTAATTTTATCTTCTTATCAAATTTTCCCAACAAAGCAACAGCATTAAGTAACCTAGAATACCTATCAATATCTTCCTGAAGCAGTCTTATTAAATAATTAATATCAGTTACAAATATATAATTTTTCTTTTCCATATTTCCTCACAAAGTAAAATTGTACCACAAAAAGACAGAAAATCAATACAAAAAACACCACATTTCAAAAATACCACTTTTTTCCAAACAAATGTATGAAAGAGCCTTGACATTCTTTTCCTCGTATATTATAATACTAAAGAAACAAATAAGTAGGTGATAAAAATGGATAAAATTATTATTAAAGGGGCAAGAGAAAACAATTTAAAAAACATAGACATAGAGATACCAAAAAACAAATTAGTAGTCATAACTGGAGTATCAGGAAGTGGAAAATCTTCCTTAGCATTTGATACAATATATGCCGAAGGACAAAGAAGATATGTAGAAAGCTTATCAGCATATGCAAGACAATTCCTAGGAAACACAGATAAACCTGATGTTGATTTAATCGAAGGATTAAGTCCCAGTATTAGCATTGACCAAAAAACTACCAACAAAAATCCACGTAGTACAGTAGGCACTGTTACAGAAATATATGATTACTTAAGACTATTATATGCCCGTATAGGCGTAGCATATTGTCCCGTACACAAAATACCAATCAAACCCCAAAGCATTGAAGAAATGACAAATAAAGTATTAGAACTACCAATAGACACTAAAATCATGATATTAAGCCCAATTGTTAAAGGAGAAAAAGGCACACACAAAGAAACAATAACAAAACTAATAAAAGATGGCTACATACGTGCCAAAATAGATGATGTAGTCTGTGATTTAAACGAAGAAATCAGCCTAGAAAAAAACAAAAAACACAACATCAACATAGTAATTGATAGATTAGTAATTGACAAAGATATTAGAAGCAGACTATATGAATCATTAGAAACAGCCACAAAATTATCTCACGGTAAAGTAATTGTTGATGTCCTCCACGATAAAGAAATCATCTTAAGTGAAAACTATGCCTGCCCATTTTGTGATTATTCCCTAGACGAATTAGAACCAAGGATATTTTCCTTTAATGCTCCATACGGTGCCTGCCCAGAATGTAAAGGTCTTGGTGTCAAATATAAATTAGATCCTGATTTGATTATTCCTGACAAAACCAAATCATTAAACGATGGAGCCATCGTGGCAATTAACGTTGAAGACACCAACAATATTATATATACCCAATTAGAAACATTATGTAAACACTTTAATATTGATATGAATGCACCCATGAAAGACATCGAAAAAGATAAATTAGATATTATTCTATATGGAACAAGTGAAGTATTAGAATATAACTATGTATCAAAAAGTGGCTCCACTAGAAAAACAAAAGACACATTTGAAGGAATCATTACCAACTTAGAAAGAAGATACATGGAAACAAAAAGCACATGGATAAGAGAATGGATCGAACAATATATGGTTGAAATGACTTGTCCTATCTGCCATGGAGCAAGATTAAAACCATCAGTTCTATCCGTATTAATAAACAAAAAAAACATCTATGAAGTAACCTGCTTATCCATTCTAGAATTAAAAGAATTCCTAAGCAACTTAAAACTAAGTGAAGAACAAAATGAGATATCTGGGGTAATCTTAAAAGAAATAAATTCCAGACTAACATTTTTAATAAATGTAGGACTCTCATATCTAACGTTAGCTAGAGAAGCTGGAACCCTAAGTGGCGGAGAAGCTCAAAGAATAAGACTTGCTACCCAAATAGGTTCAAGATTAACAGGAGTTTTATATGTATTAGACGAACCCTCAATTGGATTACATCAAAGTGATAACCAAAAACTAATTAACTCCCTAAAAGAAATGCGTGATTTAGGTAATTCCCTAATCGTAGTTGAACATGATGAAGACACCATGCTTCAAGCCGACTACCTCATTGATATAGGACCATATGCAGGAGTACATGGAGGAAAAGTCATGGCATACGGTACCCCAGAAGAAGTAATGAATAACGAAAACAGTTTAACCGGAAAATATCTAAAACATACATTAAAAATAGAAGTTCCAAAAAAAAGAAGAAAAGGCACAGGCAAATACTTAGAAGTTATTAAAGCCAGTGAAAACAATTTAAAAAACATCAGTGTCAAATTCCCACTAGGAAAAATGATATGCGTAACAGGAGTATCTGGAAGTGGCAAATCCACCTTAGTAAACGAAATTCTATATAAATCCCTAGCCCAAAATATATATTATAACTTCAAAGATAGACCTGGAAAAGTCAAAGAGATAAAAGGAATAGAAGAAATAGACAAAGTAGTTCATATCAGTCAATCTCCAATAGGAAGAACCCCAAGAAGCAATCCAGCCACATACGTATCCGTATTTGATGATATAAGAGATGTCTTTGCCGAGACCAAAGAAGCCAAAATAAAAGGATATAACAAAGGTCGATTCTCCTTCAACGTCAAAGGTGGAAGATGTGAAGCCTGCTGGGGAGATGGTGTCAAAAAAATAGAAATGCACTTTTTGCCAGACGTATACGTTCCATGTGAAGTATGCCATGGCACAAGATATAACCGAGAAACCCTAGAAATAAAATATAAAAATAAAAATATCAATGACGTTCTAAACATGACAGTTGAAGAAGCACTTACATTCTTTGAAAACATTCCTAAAATCAAAAATAAATTACAAGTTTTAATGGATGTAGGACTTTCGTACATGAAATTAGGACAACCTGCTCCAAGTTTAAGTGGGGGAGAAGCCGCCCGAATCAAATTAGCTAAAGAGTTACAAAAAAAGCCAACAGGAAGAAGCATCTTTATCTTAGACGAACCAACCACTGGTCTACACATCCACGATATCAAAAAATTACTAGAAATACTAAATAGAATTGTGGACAATGGAGATACCGTAATAATTATCGAACATAACATGGATGTTATCAAAGTATGTGATTACATCATTGATTTAGGGCCAGAAGGAGGCAATCTAGGTGGAAATGTAGTATGCACAGGCACGCCTGAACAAATAAGCAAAGTAAGCACATCCTACACAGGCAAATATTTAAAGAAATATCTATAGTCTACAACCGTAGACTTTTATTCAGCAAAAAAATGTTTGACAAAATCAAATATATGTGGTAAGATATAGCACGTTAACCAAAAAGGGGGGGTAGATTTTATGAATAATTTTAACTATGAAAAAGATTTAACAGAAGTAGAATTAGAAGGCAAAAAAGTAGAAAATTTTGAAGACCATGTAACCACCATAAACGGACTAGATGAATACATTAGCAAATTACCAAAAGAATTATTAACAAAGGGACAAGAAGAAGAACTATTTAAAAAAATCAAAAATGGAGATATCGAAGCAAAAAATGAAGTTATTACCAAAAACCTGCGATTAGTAATTAGCGAAGCCAAAAAATATGTAGGAAGTGGTATGGATTTTCTTGACTTAATTCAAGAAGGCAACATAGGACTAATTACAGCCATAGAAAAGTTTGATATTGCCAAAGGTTGCAGATTTTCAACATATGCCACATGGTGGATAAAACAAGCAATAACACGTAGTATTCTAGAAAAAAGAAGAACAGTTAAAATACCAGCACATCAAGAAAACAGAATAAAATTATTAAAAGATTACAACAATGAATATTATCGTGATAATGGAAAATATCCAACAAAAGAAGAAATTGCAACGTATTTACATTGGGACAAAAATGTGGTTGAAAACACAATATCAATGGCTAAAACAAAAATGGTTTTATTATCAACACCAATAAGTGATGACAGCGATGATGAATTGGTTGATTTTATCGAAGACAAAGACGAAATTGACGCAGACAAAATCATTTTCAGCAAACAAATACTTGAAGCCATTGAAAATAGTAACCTAACCGAAAGAGAAAAAGAAATATTATACCTAAGATTTGGAATTTATGATGGAGAATATCGCACCTTAGAAGAAATAGGTAAAATATATAAACTAACACGAGAAAGAATAAGACAAATCGAATTCAAAGCCTGTCGAAAATTAAGAAGAAACAATGAAATTAAAGAATTGTATGATGGAGAAGTACGCAATTCGACCAACACCAAAACAAAAACAAAAGCAAAAAAACTTATTAAATAAAAGAAAGAGGGGGGGAAGAAAAATGAAAGAATTATATCATAATGAATTAAAAAATGATCAAAATATAAAAAACCAACAAATAGAAGAACAATATTTACCTGATATTGATATATCAAAGCAATTTTTAAGCGAATTAAACGAACAACTATTGACAGCAGAAGAAGAAAAAGCACTATTCCAAAGAATTGAACAAGGTGATGAAGAAGCGAAAACAGAAGTGATAGAAAAAAATATTCGTTTAGTAGTAAGTATTGCCAAAATTTACACTAATCGTGGTTTAGAGTTCCTTGACTTAGTAAACGAAGGTTGCTTTGGCCTAATTAAAGCCATAGCAAAGTTTGATATTGCCAAAGGTTACAGATTTTCAACATATGCCACAAGGTGGATAAGACAAGCCATTACCAGAGCAATATTTGATAAAGGAAGAGTCATAAGAGTGTCTGTTCATACGATGGAACACGTAAACAAAGTAAAAAGGTATATAAATGACTATTATGTACGAAATGGTATCAATCCCAGTATGGAAGAAATCCAACAACAATTCAATTACAGCGATGAAAAAATGGATAAAATATTTGATGTAATCATAAATAAACCATCTTCATTAAACACTGGCATTGGCGAAGACGAAGATACCGAACTAATTGATTTACTTGAAGACAGAGAATCCATACCATTAGAAGAAATAGCAGCCAAAGGTGAATTGGTTAGAATAATTGATGAATCCTCATTAACCGAAAGAGAAAGAAAAGTATTATATTTAAGGTTTGGAGTAATTGATAACAAAACAAGAACCTTAGAAGAATTAGGAAAAATCTTTAACATAACCCGTGAAAGAGTAAGACAAATTGAAGCCAAAGCATTAAGAAAATTAAGAAATAACATATACGTAAAAGAATATTATAATACAGTAGGTTCTCCATACAAAACAAAAGAAAAAAACAAAACCAGAAAATATAATTCAATAAAAAAATAGATAACACAAAAAAGGGGGACAAAACATGGAAAGCTTAAAATCCAAACAAATACTATACTTAAAAAAGCAAAAAAAAGATCTTAACATACTTAGCCAATATTTCAGCGAAATACCTAGTGATATTCTAACCAAAGAAACAGAAATAGAACTATTTAAAAGAATAAAAAATGGAGAAATCCAAGCAAGAGATGAAGCCATCCAAAAAAATCTAAGATTAGTAATAAGCATAGCAAAAAAAAGACTTAACCGTGGCTTAGACCTCACAGACCTAATTCAATATGGCAATATAGGACTAATAAAAGCAATAGAAAAATTTGACCTAAAAAAAGAATGTCGCTTCTCAACCTATGCCACATGGAGGATAAGACAAGCAATAGATAGAGCACTATATTATGAAACAAGAACAATTAGAATACCCAATTACATGTGTGCACATATAGACAAATTAAAACAATACCTATATTACAATTCAAATAAAAACTATCCAACAACAAAAGAATTAGCACAAATACTTAACTGCGACGAAAAAACAGTCAATAAAATCCTAAAATTATTAGAAAACAAAAATATTTCCTTAAATACCACAATTGATATGAAAGGAAACGAATTAGGAAAAACTGTCGCCGTAGAAAGTGAAGATATCAACAAACAAATATTAAATGAACAATTAATTGACATAATCGAAAATAAAAGCAACCTAAACACAAAAGAAAAACAAGTTTTATACCTAAGATATGGACTCGCAGATGGAGAATATAAAAGCATAGAAGAAGTGCGCAAAATCCTAAACATAAGCCACCAAAGAGTAAGCAACATTGAACTCGTGGCCTTAAGAAAATTAAAAAAAAATAGCTATATAAAAGAGTTACACGATGGAGAAGTAAGATTTACATATGAAGATGCTAAAAAGTTAATATGCAAAATTTAACAAACATAGCATTCTTTTTTTCGCTTTTGCTACGCCGTTTTAGTTCATTTGACACATCTATCAAAAACTTTACATTTTCACAAAAAAAATTCACTATCCCGTTTTTAACAAACGCCCGTACAGATTTTCAAAAATTGAGCAAATTTTACACAGAATTTTAAAAACACCCGTACAGTTTTTAAAAAATAGCAACATTGACAAAAATATCCCACTATAGTATATTGAAAACAGAAAAAGGAGGTGTAACTTATGCATATATTACAGGCAATCAGTCCATATCCACCATAGCAAATAAAACATCAAATTTATAACAATAAAAATGAGTACGGCAGCAAATGTCGGAGTTTATGTCTACGAAGAAGAATATATTAGTTCCTTTTCTGTAGAAAAACATTTCCATAATTACAGAAAAAGCAATTTATTTACAATAAATTACTTTATTCGACACAATTCGACATATTTCTACAAAGGTCTTGTTTTATACTTAGTTTGGTGATAAAAGAATGATTAATTTAATTATACTAAATATTATTTATATCTCATTTCCTATAATGATTTACTTCTTATATGTAATATATAAAAATATCAAGAATGAAAAAGAAGGTAATTTATTTCTCACAATAAGTCTATTTACCTCACTGAGCTTATCTCTAAAATATGGGAATGTATTCATAGATGATAGACTTTTAATACTATGCAACATCCCAATAATAATAGCATATGTTAAAAAAAAGAATTTTCTCGGTATAATTCTATCAATGGTGATTGTAATCTATACTTATACCACCATTAAAAGCAACATCATCTATGTCATGTTCATTAAATATGTAATTTATTATGTAATCGCACTATTAGCAAATAAAAGTAAAAAATATAGATTAATCGATCTCGTCGCCATCGTTCAGGGATTCATGTTGTCATTCGAATATTTTTTCAAAAAAACGACCGCAGAAGATATTTATGCACTTATCAATATCATTTTAGTAGTCGTAATATTTTACACAATTACATTTGCTATTCTTTACTTATTTGAAATAACTGATAGAATCAGCAATGTATTTTTGAATTATAAAGAATTAGAACAAGACAAACAAATTAAAAATTCACTATTTAAAATTACACACGAAATAAAAAATCCATTAGCAGTTTTAAAAGGTTATTTAGACATGTTCAATGCAAAAGACATAGAAAAATCACAAAAATATATAACCATCATGAAAAATGAAGTCGATAGAACCCTAAATATTATCAATGATTTCATGGAATTATCAAAAATTAAAATTGAAAAAGACATACTAGATATCAATTTATTAATTTACGAAACCACTGACGTCATTAAATTAATATTTAACAAAAAAGATATAAACTTAATAAACGAAATTTTCGATGAAGAAGAAGTTTATATTATGGGTGATTATAATAGACTAAAACAAGTATTTATCAACTTATTTAAGAATTGCTACGAAGCCATCGAAAATAAAGGAATAGTAAAAATAAGTGCTCATATTAAGGACGATTACTACATAATCACTATTTTCGACAATGGCATAGGCATGAGTGATGAAACTATAAAAAATATCAAACATGTATTTTATACAACAAAAAAACAGGGCAGTGGAGTAGGCGTAACCCTATCCAATGAAATTATCAAAGCCCACGGAGGCACTTTAAGTTACGAATCAAAATTAGGTGAATACACCAAAACCACAATTAAATTGCCAATATTAAAAGAAGGTAACTAGTAAATAAAACTAGCCCTTCTTTTTTAACTCTCCTTATTAATACGATAAAAATTAATAGATGGTGGATTAAATAACCTAAATGTATAAGCACTTACACCCAAACCACTGGAAACATAAACATTGGTATTGTCGACACGATAATAATTACCGTAGTAAAGCGTAGCCCCCTTAATATTATATAACTTATCTAAAAAAGGCAACTTCACCTGACCATCATGCGAATGCCCAGACAAAATAAGATTAACAGAGCCAACCCTCTCTAAAATATCATCTACATAATCAGGTTCGTGCACAAGCACTATCTTATAATCTTCATTATCACTTTCAAAAGTTTTATCTAAATTAGCATAACCCTTTAAAACATCATCAATACCATACAACACAATTCTTTCCACACTATTATTATAAATAGCATCACTCTCATTAAGCAAAATATCAAAACCACTAGTCGTAAGCGTACTCTTCACAACCTCAGTATTTCCTTCATAATCATGTTCCCCCAAAACGGCATATTTCCCAATTCGAGCATCAATTTTCCTTAAATAATCAGCCAAAACTTCAAAATCCTTATCCTTCAACTCATTTGGAGTTTCTACCAAATCACCAGTAAAAAACACAATATCAGGCTTGATAAAATTAATCTCCTTGACAACCTTGTCAATACTTTTCAAACTTATATTTCTCCCGTAGTGCAAATCACTAAAATGAACAATCTTCACACCATCAAAACTAACTGGCAAATTAGGATCCTTAATCGTATATTCTTTAGTAATAAACAAATTTGGCTCAACTGCATATCCATACAACAAAATCAAAATAATCACAAACAAAAATATTAAAATTGTAGTAATAACTTTTCTTCTCATAAACCACTTCCCACCAGATACAATACAATAGCCATCGTATTATGCAAAAAATGCATACTAATAGTAGAAAAAATATTATTAGAATTACTATAAGTATAAGCAAAAGCCAGTCCCAGCGAACAATAAGGTATCAAATAAACATAATCCATTGGTGTTTTAATATAAGTAATAACATGCAAAGCCCCAAAAGTAATCCCACTCACCAAAACATAAATAAAATTATTCTTAAAAACATCACGAAATCCTTTTCTAAATATTAATTCCTCAGTAAAAGGAGCATACAAAGAAACCGAGAAAATCATATACAAAGGTGCCACCTCAATTAAAGACCTAATACTCTCCTCATTTCCAGCGATACCATTTTTAGTAAACACCACAATTATAAAATTACTTATAACCATAACCAAAAAACCAATCAAATAATACTTGAAAGCAAACTCAAAATTATTGAAAAAATCACTAAAAAACTTCTTAAAATCATTAACCAAAGTTTTCCTATATGCCAAAAATAAAATAATCAAAAAACTAATTTCTGTCCCAAAACCAAGCAAATACTTCTCCTTATTTGATAAAGTACCAACATTAATATCAAAAATACCTACCACAATATCAGTAAACGTAAAAAGCAACAAAAATAAAATTATTGTTTTCAAAATAGCAAATATATTCTTCTTCATTTTTTCACCTTCATTAACCATTATAACATGAAAAAACAATAAAATGTATATTTTTGCTATAATTTAATTTTTTCTTTTTAAGGGTTGTATTTTTAAAACAGTACTGCTATAATACATTCTTAGATGTAGGAGGTGTAATTATGTGTGGAAAAATACGATACGGTTATAAATATATAGAAGGCCTAGATATATATACCGTTAGAAGATTAGATGGAGGTTCACTAGATTATCACATACCAATTAATTTAATTAAAACAATTATGTTAGAAGAAATAGGCCGAAAAGGCAAACTAACCTTTACCAGCAACATTCATAATAGCATATACTTTGATTTCGACAACAAAAACGCTATAATTGACTTCAATGGAAGAAAATTCAGTGAAAAACAAGTCGCAGAAATAATTAGCGCAATCAACAGCAAAGAAAACATCAAAGCAACCCCAAAAAGACTAAGAAAAATATTATCAATAATCAAAAAATAATTAAAAGAAAGTACTTAGAAATAAATATTTTCTTTTAATTTTGCTACGCTGTTGTAATTCCTTCAATCACATTAACAAACAAAAAAAACACTATAACAGTGTCTAATTAAAAATATTGAATTATTGGAACAATAACCGAAATAAGAATAATAAGTAACATAATATAACCAACAATCTTCATCCCCAAGTTACTTGTTTTTTTCTTTTTCTTTTTTTTCTTATTTTTATTTTCTTTTTCATTCACAATCTTTGTCATATCGCACCTCACAACTAATTATACAAAATTATATTCATAATTTCAAGTATTAAATAATATTATTTATTAGGTGAGAACATGAAACAAAAATTAATTAAACTAAAAACCATCATCATACCAAGCAACATTACCACATATCTAATAATTGGCTTAATAATTCTTGGCGTCATCGCCGGTTCCATTTTCTTTATCACAATTAATAAAAATGATAAAGACACTGCCACCAATGAAATAATAAACTTCTATCAAAATATCAAAAATATTAACCATGGACAAACATTAAAAAACAGTTTCACTATAAGCATTTTTTATCTACTTGGAATCTTAATCCTATCCTTAACCATTATAGGCCTACCATTCCTTATTTTTCTTATCTTCTTTAAAGGATTCATACTAGGATTTTGCATTTCAACCATCATCAGTGCCTACCATTATAAAGGCATACTATATAGTTTCCTATACCTTTTTCCTCATGAATTAATTAAACTATTTAGCATAATCTTAACAAGCATATATGGCATCACCCTCAGCATTAAACTAATTAAACTCATATTTACCAAAACAAAAGTTGACTACAAACTATATTTAAAAAGATATGGCATCATCATGATAATTTCTGTATTTTTAACTAGCCTAGCCATCTTATACGAAACTTATATGTATCCAATTATCCTAAAAAGCGTAATTTAATTATTTATTTCTTCACCATTATGTGGTATACTTTTTATAGACGGGATGGTAATGGTATGAATAAAGAAATATTATATTCAATATATAAATACTTAGGAATATCACAACTAGTATTGATTTATCTAAGCAATATAACAGAAGAAAAAACAAGTAACATCATAAAAAATATTATTTACAACAGATTATCAAAATATCATATATTTCAAGGAAACAGCCTATTATTTAAGGAAATAGAAAGCATCAAGGCAAGAATAGAAGAACAAAAATTTATTTTTAAACTAAATACGACCCCCACAGATCTATTCTCATTCTTTTTTAATTATATTACTTCAAATAACATCGATCATGCCTTATTAGATGAATTAATAATAGCCAGATTCTTCCCTAAATTCATCACCAAAGAAATAAACAATATCGATAAAAGAATCATATCAATCAAAGACAAAAACAGTAAAAAAACCTTATTCGCAGCCAAAGCCATTTTAAATAACTATGCTAATTTTGAATATGAAGACATATATCATTTTATATATGAAAATAATCCTAATTACCATAGAAAAATGAAATACATAGATAATTTCATTCAAAGCGAAACAAAAATAATGTTTTCCCAAGCAGAAAATTTATTTTGTCTACTCGATACCGACGATTATGTCGATTATGAAAACGAAAACATATATAAACACTTAAATATTAAAGAGGGCAAGGTTTTAAAATTTAAAAGAAAATAGTAGTAGGTGCAGTATGGAAATATTAGTATATGATAGAGCTAATAATAAAGTGATCAAAGAAGAAATAAGAAAAAGTTTAAACTTTTTATATAACACAAGTTTAGGAAGAATTATTCTAAAAATAATAATAAATCCCACCATTAGCAAATTTAATGGTTTACTAATTAGAAGCAGATTGTCTAAATTCAAAATAAAAAAATTTATTATTAAAAACAACATTAACATGGAAGATTACGAAAATGTAAAATATAAATCATTCGATGAATTTTTCACTAGAAAAGTAAAAAATGGCAAGAGAAAAATATGCTTAGAAGAAAACATCCTAATATCACCATGTGATTCCAAATTAATGGTCTATGATATCAATAAACTAACCTGCATCAACGTAAAAAATAGCCTTTACACCATTAATGAATTAGTACGTGATAAAAAAATTGCCCACCAATATTACAGTGGTAAATGCCTAGTATTTAGACTAAATGTAGAAGATTATCACCACTACGGAGACATAGATGATGGCAAAATCATAAGCACCAAAGAAATAAAAGGTGTCTTACACACGATTAATCCCATTGCCTTCAAAAGATACAAAGTTTTTAGTGAAAACCATAGAGTAGTAAACATCGTTGAAACCAAGAACTTTGGCGACATCATATATATTGAAGTAGGAGCTTTAAATATTGGCAAAATAAACAACTATCCTGACAAAATTTGCCATAAAGGAAAAGAAAGAGGATATTTTTCCTTTGGAGCCTCCACAATTGTTTTAATATTTAAAGAAAACACCATCAAAATAGACGATGACATCCTAGAAAAATCAAAAGAAGGAATAGAAACCAAAATATTATATGGAGAAAAAATAGGAACAAAGTATTAGATAATAAGGGGTTATTGGAAAGGAAGAAAATTTAATGGAAAATACAGAGTTAGAATTATTGAATGAGTTATCAAACCGTTTTCCTACCAAAGACGATGCGGTTACAGAAATAATTAACCTAAATGCTATTTTAGCCCTACCTAGGGGTCCTGAGCATTTCATGAGTGATTTACATGGACAAGCTGATGCCTTCGTTCATATTCTAAACAATTCTGCAGGAGGTATAAAATTTAGAATTGGCCAAATATTTAAAGACACTCTAAGCATTAAAGAACAAGATGAACTTGCCACTTTAATATATTATCCCAAACAAAAAATGAGCCTTGCCCTAGAAAACGTCAACGATAAGAAAAAGTGGTATTACGACAACTTACTTAGAATAATTGAAATAACCAAAAAGTTCTCATCAAGATACACCAGAAGCAAAGTAAGAAAAGTATATAAAAACAATAATCTTTCTTACATTGTTGACGAACTACTTAATAACAAATTAGAAGCCGAAAACAAAGAAAAATATTATGAAGCCATCATTAACTCTATAATTGAACTAGATTACAGTGAAAAACTAATCATTTTACTATCATCAATTATCAAAACTCTAGCAGTCGACACCCTCCACATTGTTGGTGACGTTTACGACCGAGGTCCAGAACCTCATAAAATAATGGATAGCCTAGAAAAATATCATTCCGTAGACATTGAATGGGGAAACCATGATATTTTATGGATGGGAGCATCAATAGGAAGCAAAATATGCATCTCTGGCGTTATCACCAACAGTGTCCGTCACAACAATCTAAACATTCTAGAAGATATCTATGGTATTAACCTAAGACCCCTTGCCAACTATGCCGAAAAAACATATGACAATGCTCTTATCTGGCGCCCAAGACATACAAAAGAAGAAGATTACTATAGCAACTACCTAGTCAAACAGTCAGCAAAAATACATAAAGCAATATCCATTATCATGTATAAACTAGAAGGTGATTTTGCCTTAAAACATCCAGAATACAACATGTTACATAGAAGACTACTTGATAAAATAGATTACCAAAATAAAGAAATATTAATAGACAACACCAAATATTCCCTAGAAGACACTAATTTTCCAACAATAGACAAAAACAATCCATACAAACTAACCAAAGAAGAAGAAATCATCATCAATGACCTGGCAAAATCATTCCTCAACAGTGAAGCCTTACAAAGACACATGAAAATATTCATTGACAAAGGAAACATGTACAAAATAGAAAACAACAACTTATTATATCATGCCTTAGTTCCACTAAATGAAGATGGAACCTTAAAACAAGTAAACATAAATGGAAATACATTATCAGGCAAAAGATTATTTGATTACATTAACTTACTTGTCAAAAAATTATATTACAACAAAGGATTTAACAAAGAAGAAGACCTAGACCTAATGTGGTATCTTTGGAGTGGACCAGATTCACCATTCTTTGGAAAAGATAAAATGACTACAATGGAAAGAGTTTTAATAAAAGATAAAACATCCCATAAAGAAAAAAGAAACTATTATTACAAATATCAAGACAATAAGACAGTCATGGAAAATATTATGAAAGATTTTGGCATCACCAACATAGAAAATGCCCACATTATAAATGGACATATCCCCGTTGAAAAAATCAATGGAGAAACCCCAATCAAAGCAGAAGGGAAAGTCATAGTAATTGACGGAGGGTTCTCTAAAGCATATCAAAAAACAACAGGCATTGCTGGTTATACCTTAGTATCAGGTTCCACTGGTATGAGAATAATAGCCCACGAACCATTCACCACCGTAGAAAATGCCATTCTCAATAATGAAGACATTCATTCCTCAGTAGACTTACAAGAATCTAGTAAAGTTAGAATAACCATAAAAGATACTGATAAAGGTAATGAATTACAAAAACAAATTAAATTACTAGAAAAATTAATTTACTACTATGACAATGGAATTATCAATGAAAACAAAGAATACAAATATGTAAAAGTATATAGTAGAAAATAGAAAAGAGAACAAGTATAACTAAATAGAAGCTTAGAAATATTATCTAAGTTTTTATTTTACACTTTTGCTATGCTGTTATAATTCTAAAAAATATATCATAAAAAAACACCATCCTATTACTAATTCTATTTATATAACCCAAGTAAATTTATGCACTAAAGCAGTGTAGCAAACGACAAAAATAAAAAAATTTTAAAAAATTAGCAATTAACTATTGACATTGCTAAAATATAGTAATACAATGATTATAGCACTCATATAATAGAAGTGCTAAGGGAAGTGATAAATTGCTTAATGATAGAAGACAGAACATCTTAAAAATCATTGTAGAAGATTACATTAAAACAGCAAGACCAGTTGGAAGTGGGTATGTAGCTAAGAAACTTAATTGTTCAAGTGCAACAGTACGTAATGAAATGATGTACTTAGAAGAAGTTGGTTTATTAGAAAAAACTCACATCTCATCAGGACGTGTCCCAAGTGAAAAAGGATATAGGTACTATGTTGATGAATTAATGACACCAAAAGATATGACTAGAGAAGATATGTTAAAGTTACAAACCATATTTAAAAATAATACTTTAGTCTTAAGTGATGCCATAAAAAAAAGTATCGAAATAGTAACAGAAATTACCAATTATACCTCAGTAGTACTTGGTAATACCTCAAGCATTAACAGACTAAAAAAAGTTGAAGTAGTGCCACTTGGAGATAACAAAATAATCACCATGATAATAACGGACAAAGGCCATGTAGAACATAAAATGATGATAATACCTTCTAACATTTCATCCTTAGAAGTTAAACAAACAGTAGATTTAATTAATAAACTACTCATTGGTACTCCCATAGATGAAATAAGTTCAAAACTAGAATTTGAAGTAAAACCAATAATTCCTCGTTTTGTTAAAGAACATGAAGTATTATATGATGCATTTTACAATGCCTTTAATGAATTTTCAACAAGAAGTAGTGATGTTCAATTTATAGGAAAAAACAATTTTTTAAAGCAACCAGAATTTAATAACATTGAAAAAGTTAAAGAAATCTTAAATAATTTTGAAGATATTGATAAAGTTAGCAAGATGGAAGAAGAAGATAATGGAATTAATATTTATATTGGTAACGAAAGTGAATTATCTCCAGATGTTGCAGTAATAAAAACAAAATATAATTACAATGGAGAAGAAGGCACCATTGCCATAATAGGTCCAAAAAGAATGGAATATGATAAAGTCGTAGGCATTCTAAACTACATTAGAGATAATATAGATATTAGTTAGGAGTTGAATTTATGAAAAATAAAAAAATAGAAGAAAAACATAATAATAAGAATGAATTAAATGAGAAAGAAAAAATTAAACAAGAAGAAAAATTAATAGATGAAGCAAGCAATGACAATGAAACATTACTTCTAGGAAATAGAATTAAAGAATTAGAAGAAAAATTAGTAAGAAATCAAGCTGAACTTATCAATTATAAAAAAAGAATTGAAACTGAAACTTCGAGAATGTTAAAATATTGCAATGAAGATATCATATTAGACATTATTTCAATTGTAGATAATTTTGATATAGCCTTAAAAAATAACACTCAAAACCCTGAATTAGTAAAATACTTAGAAGGTTTTACAATGATTTATAGTAATTTAAAAAACATCTTAGATAAATACGAAGTAAAAGAAATTGTAGCACTAAATGCAGAATTTGATGCTACATATCATCAAGCGGTTATGACTGAACATAAAGAAGATGTTAATCCTGGTATAGTAATAGAAGTGTTACAAAAAGGATATACATATAAAGATAAAGTAATAAGACATGCTATGGTAAAAGTTAGCTGTTAAAAAAAAGGAAGGAATGATATATATGAGTAAAATTATAGGAATTGATTTAGGTACCACGAATAGTTGTGTATCTGTATTTGAAGGAGGAGAAGCCAAAGTTATCACCAATGCTGAAGGAGAACGTACAACCCCATCAGTTGTAGCATTTAAAAACGGTGAAATCATTGTCGGTGCCGCGGCTAAAAGACAAGTAGTAACTAATCCCGATACAATTAGTTCTATCAAAAGAAAAATGGGAACTAAAGAAAAAGTAAAAGCAAATGGCAAAGAATATACACCAGAAGAAATAAGTGCAATGATACTAGGTGATTTAAAGAAGACTGCTGAGAGTTATTTAGGAGAAAAAGTTACTAAAGCAGTAATTACTGTACCAGCATATTTTAACGATGCTCAAAGACAAGCAACAAAAAATGCTGGTAAAATAGCGGGACTCGAAGTAGAAAGAATAATAAATGAACCCACTGCGGCCGCTCTTGCGTATGGACTTGATAAACAAGAAAACATGCATACTATCTTAGTATATGACCTTGGCGGAGGAACATTCGATGTTTCTATCCTTGAACTAGGCGATGGTGTTTTTGAAGTAAAATCTACCGCTGGTAATAACAAACTAGGAGGAGACGACTTTGATGAAAGAATCGTTAACTATTTAGTTGAAACATTCAAAAAAGAAAATGGAGTAGACCTAACTAAAGATAAAATGGCTATGCAAAGACTTAAAGATGCAGCCGAAAAAGCTAAAAAAGACTTATCAGGAGTAACAACAACTCAAATAAGTTTACCATTTATCTCTCAAAGCACAGATGGCCCACTTCACTTAGAAGTAAGCCTATCAAGAGCTAAGTTTGAAGATTTAATTAGAGACTTAGTAGATTCAACACTAGAACCAGTAAGAAAAGCCATGAAAGATGCTAAATTAACTAAAAATGATATTAACAAAGTAATCTTAGTTGGTGGTTCAACAAGAATACCATGTGTTCAAGAACTAATCAAGAAAGAATTAGGAAAAGAACCTTCTAAAGAAGTTAACCCAGATGAAGTAGTTTCTATGGGGGCGGCTATCCAAGGTGGAGTCTTAACCGGAGATGTTAATGATATCGTATTACTTGATGTAACACCATTATCACTTGGTATTGAAACCCTAGGAGGAGTAATGACTGTATTAATTGATAGAAATACAACCATCCCAACATCAAAGAGCCAAGTATTCTCAACCGCTGCCGATAATCAACCTGCTGTAGACATTCATGTATTACAAGGTGAACGTCCAATGGCCGCAGATAACAAAACTCTAGGTAGATTCCAACTTACAAATATTCCACCAGCACCACGTGGCATACCTCAAATTGAAGTAACATTTGATATAGATGCTAATGGTATAGTTAATGTAAAAGCCAAAGATTTAGGCACAAACAAAGAACAATCAATTACCATCACAGCCACAAACACATTAACAGAAGAAGAAATTGATAAAATGATGAAAGAAGCTGAAGCTAACAAAGAAGCCGACGCTAAAAGAAAAGAAGAAGCCGATGCTAAAAACGATGCCGAACAAGTAATCTTTGCTACTGAAAAAGCCATTAAAGACTTAGGCGACAAAGTAACAGAAGAAGAAAAGAAAGAAGCTGAAGACTTAATCAAAGATTTAAAAGAAGCTGTTGAAAAAAACAACATTGAAGATATTAAATCTAAGAAAGATAAATTACTTGAATGTGCTAACAAATTAGCCGTTAAAGTATATGAAGAAGCAGCTAAAAAAGCCGAAGCAGAGAAAAAAGAAACTGAAACTCCAAACGAAGAAGAAAACAAGAACAAAAAAGATGATACAACAATCGACGCTGATTACGAAGAAAAATAATAATACAAATATGTATATAGGAAGTTCTAACAATAGGACTTCCTATAACTAGTATTATATTGAAAGGATATTATAAAATATGGGTATTTTGAAAAGAAGTGAAATAGATAATAAGTACAAATGGGATTTAACAAAAATAGTCAAAGACAAAAAAGACTTTGATAAAAAATATAAAGAAATAGAAAAATTAATTAATAATATCAGTAATTATAAAGATATAATTACCAAAGATGAAAACACCTTATACAACTTCTTAAAAGATTATGAAGAATTGGATAACAAATTTTCCCAATTATATGTATATGCACACATGAACTGTGATACAGATACCTTAGATAGTGATAAACAAAGTTTAAAACTTAGAACAGAAAAACTAGGAGAAATCATGAGTGATAAATTATCATTCATAACACCAAATCTATTAAAACATGATTACAAAGACATCTTAAAACTAATCAAAAAAAACAAAAAACTAGAACCATATCGTTTTGATTTAGAAAAAACCTTTGCTTATCAAAAATACACTCTAAGTGAAAAAGAAGAAAAAGTTATTGCTAAATTAAATAATGCTCTAGGAGTTCCATATGATGTTCAATATAATTTAATGAATGCTGATATTATACTAGGCAATATCAAAGATGAAAACGGTAATGAAATACCACTTACTAGCAGTAATTACAACAAATACATGAAAAGTAAGAACCGTAACATTAGAAAAAATGCCTTTAATATCATGTATGAATTCTATAAAAATCATAAAAATACATTTTCAGCAACCTATAAAGGAAAAATAAAAGAAGACATCGCATTAAGTGAAATAAGAGGCTATAATTCACCTCTTGAAGCTAGCTTGTATAAAGATAGAGTAGATATTAAAACTTATCAAAATCTAATTAACAAAGTTCATAATAACTTAGATAAAATGTATGACTATTTAGAACTAAAAAGAAAATTTTTAAACCTAGAAGAAATGCATATGTATGATATTTATACTCCAATTACTACCTTAGAAGAAAAAGATATAAGTTATGAAGAAGGCAAAAAACAAGTAATTGAAGCATTAAAACCACTCGGATCTGATTATTCTAGCCTCCTAACCAAAGCATTTAACGAAAACTGGATTGATGTTTATCCCAATAAAGGCAAAAAAAGCGGAGCCTATAGCTGGGGTACCTATGGAACAAACCCTTATCTATTACTCAACTATGATAACACGATTAATTCTGTTTCTACACTAGCCCATGAACTAGGCCACTCCTTACATAGTTATTATTCAACCCATAATCAAAGTTACACATACTATGATTATCCTATCCTTTTAGCGGAAATAGCATCCACCGTAAATGAAATGATATTAAACAATTATCTATATGAACATGCTAAGACAACTGAAGACAAAATTACATATCTAAGTGAATTCTTAGAAGATGTAAGAACCACTATATATAGACAAACAATGTTTGCCGAATTTGAAATGATCATGCATGATAAAGAACAAAAAGGTATTCCCCTTACTTGTAACGAATTCACAAGCACTTATTATGAACTAAATAAATTATATTATGGTGACAAAATAGTAAGTGATGACTTAATCAAATATGAATGGGAAAGAATTCCACATTTTTATAGTTCATTTTATGTATACAAATATGCAACAGGTTTATCCATTGCCATTAAAATAGCATATGATATAATAAATAAAAAAGATAACATGTTAGAAAAATATATAAATTTCCTTAAAAGTGGATGTAGTAAATACCCAATAGAATTATTAAAAGATCTTGGCATTGATTTAGAAAGTGGCAAAGTTATTGATGAATCTTTAGAATTATTTGCCAAGAAAAAAGAAGAATTAAAAAAAATATTAAGTAGTAAGTAGGTTATATTATGAATAAAAAAGATTATTATGAGGTTTTAGGAGTTTCTAAAAATGCAACTGATGATGAAATAAAAAGTGCTTTCCGTAAATTAGCAAAAAAATATCACCCTGATGTTTGCAAAGAACCTGATGCTGAAGCAAAATTTAAAGAAGTACAAGAAGCATATGCTGTATTAAGTGATAAAGACAAAAGAAGCAAATATGATCAATTTGGACATTCTGCATTCACCAATGCCAGTGGAGGTTTCTCAGGCTTTGAAGGTTTTGACTTTGGAGGCATGAATGATATATTTGATGATATATTGTCAGGTTTTGGCTTTTCCTCTAGTAGAAGAAGCAATACTTCAAGTGCTAGAGATGGCAATGACATTTTATACCGTATGAGCATTGACTTCATGGAAGCTGTAAATGGTACCACTAGAGATATTAATTTAGATGTTACCGAAGAATGCAGTGAGTGTAATGGTAAAGGTGGCTTTGATTTTCATACCTGTGATAAATGCCATGGTTCAGGAACTATTGCAACCGAACAAAGAACATTATTTGGAAGTTTTCTTACTAAAATAACCTGTCCAGAATGTAAAGGAAAAGGTAAAACATACGAAAGAAAATGTAGTACCTGTAAAGGAATTGGAACAGTAAAGAAAAACAAAACAATTACAGTAACTATTCCCGCAGGAGTAGACGATGGTAACAGATTAAGACTTGCCGGAAAAGGTGAAGCTGGTATCAACGGAGGAAGACAAGGAGACCTATATATTGAATTTACCGTCAAAAAGCATGATTTTTTTCAAAGAAAAGACGACGATATTTATGTAACTATACCATTAACAATAAAAGAAGCAGTATTAGGATGCAAAAAAGAAGTTCCTACAGCATATGGCCTTGTTAACTTAACCATTCCAGATGGTTCACAAAATGGTGATAAGTTAAGATTAAAAGGAAAAGGTATACAAAATGTTTCTAATAAAAGATATGGTGATATGTATGTTATCCTAAATGTCATCATTCCAGAAAAACTATCAAGAGAACAAAAAAGAATATTTGAAAGTTTAGATAATAATGAGTTAGAAAAACATGATGCCTTTAAAAAATATAGAAATTATTTAAAATAAGAAGAATACTTATAATTGTATTTTTCTTTTTTTCATTTGCTATGCCGTTTTAGTTCTAAAAAAAACATTCTTAAAAACTAAAATTGCAAGTAGCAAAAACAAAATAATAAAATATATGTATAATAAATTTCTTTTTATAGCAATATTTCTATGAAAGGAGATTTTTATGCCACGTCATAAAGTACAAATAGCAAACGTAAATACTGCTAATATTAAAGTTTTAAGTAATGAAGAAATGATTAACTTATTTAAAAGAATGAAAGAAGGAGACATATTTGCTAAAGAAGAACTCATAAATGGCAATTTAAAATTAGTACTTAGCATATTAAGATCTTTCTCAAGTAGAAACGAAAATATGGATGATTTATTTCAAGTTGGCGTTATTGGCTTAATAAAAGCCATCGATAATTTCGATTTATCTTATGGATTAAAACTTAGTACTTATGCAGTCCCCATGATAAGTGGAGAAATAAAAAGATATCTAAGAGATAATAATGCACTTAGAATTTCCAGAAGTATCAAAGACATTGCATACAAAACATTAAAATTAAGAGAAGAAATGCAAGATAAAAATGGTAATTATCCTACTAATAAAGAAATTGCAAATATTCTTAATGTAAGTGAATATGATATTGTTAATGCCCTCGACTCCTTATCTAGTCCCATTAGTATGTATGAACCTATTTATAACGATGGAGGAGACACTATCTATTTATATGACCAAATATCTAACCAAAAAGATGAATATGAGTTAGAAACAAAAATTGCCTTAAGCAAAGCCTTAGAAAAATTAAAAAAAAGAGAAAGAAAAATATTAAACGAAAGATTTATAATTGGTAAAACTCAAATGGAAATTGCTGATGAACTAGGTATTAGCCAAGCCCAAATATCAAGAATTGAAAAAAATGCTATTACTAATATTAAAAAACTAATTAAATAAAAATAATTACATATATTTAATTAGGTGGTACTATGCGTCTATCCGATTTACAAAGCAAAGAGATTATCGATATTGTTGATGGCAAAAAAGTAGGTAAAATTATTGATATTGTTATTGATCCATCTAATGGTAAAATTAATAGTATGGTAATTGAAAGAGGATTTAATAGAAAAATCTTAAGTAGCAAAGAAGAATATGAGGTTAAATGGATGCAAATACTTAAAATTGGGGAAGATATTATTTTAGTAGATACTAAGAATAAAAACTAGTATCTTTTTTACATTACTTACTTCATACATTTGTTTGAAACAATGCTTGACATTAGTATAATATTATATTATAATTAAATTAATTTAGAAAGATGTGATAATATGTCAAATAAGAAAGGATTTACTTTAATAGAATTACTTGGAGTATTAGTAATATTAGGATTAGTTTTAGTTTTCACAATGCCAGATGTTATAAAAAAAATCAATCTAGGTAATAAAAAAACATATGAAATGTTAAAAGAAAACATGAAAACTGGTGCCGAAAGTTATGTAAATGAATGTAGCACCTCATCCAGTTTATATAAGGTTTATCTAATAGATAAAGATAGCAAAATTAATGATATTAGTAATAAATATAATATAAGTAATGAATTAATATGTAATAGTATTGGAATAAATGAATGTGATAGTAATTATCTAATTAAAAAAGATACTGTTATATTGATACCTTATACCTGTACAGCTATTTATGATAAAACCACCATAAGTGCCATAGAACTTATTTACAATGGATTTTTAAAAGGTAACAAAGACAAAAGAGTAATTAGAAGTGTAGATAATAAAGATGTAAGCACATGCTTAAAAGTAGAAATAAATTATGATGAATATAGTTATAAGTATAGTTATATAATTAATGATAAGGAATGTGAGTAGTATGGTATTTGTAGGAAACAATTGGGATAAAGTATTAGATAGTGAATATAAAAAAGAGTATTTTATTAATTTAGTTAAATTTGTAAACAAGATATATCAAGAAGAAACTGTATTTCCTCCTAAAAATCATATCTTGTCCGCACTTACCATGACTGATTATAATGATGTCAAAGTAGTTATTTTAGGACAAGACCCATATCATGGAATAGGGGAAGCAAACGGACTATCGTTCTCCGTAAACGATGGGGTAAGAATACCGCCTTCATTACAAAACATTTATAAAGAGTTGTACAATGATTTAGGTTGTGAAATAGCTAAAACAGGAAATTTAGAACCATGGGCGAAACAAGGAGTTCTACTCTTAAATGCTGTTTTAACCGTTACCAAAGATAAACCAGCCTCACATAAAAACATGGGTTGGGAACTATTTACTGATGCCATTATTAAAAAAGTAAATGAAAAAGAAACACCAGTTGTCTTTCTTTTGTGGGGCTCTTTTGCCCGAAGTAAAAAAAATTTAATTACTAATCCTAGACATTTAGTAATTGAATCGACACATCCATCACCATTTTCAGCCTCAAACGGTTTTTTTGGAAGCAAACCATTTTCAAAGACAAACAATTTCTTAAAAGCAAATGGTATCAAAGAAATAGATTGGAGAATAAAAAAATGATTTCATAATTTGAAATCATTATAATCATCATCACTCATATCTTTTTTGTCATAGAATAATTTTTCTTCATATTTACAAATAAGAGCCACAATATTATTAGGAAAAGTTCTTACTAATTTATTATATTTAGTAATATTCTTGTCATAATATTTTTTTAAAGTATCCAATTTATCATCTATTTCCTTTAATGAAACAGATATCTTTTTTATTTCCTCACTTTTTTCTAGTTCCTTATATTCAGTCTTTAAACTAGTAAATTCATTCGTGGCTAGAACTAATTGCCTATCCAATTCAAAATTACTTATTTTTCTTGACCTTAGTTTAATAATATCCTCAAATATTTCTTTCTCAATTTTAACATTCCCTTTTATAATAGCCATAGCCTTATTTAAATCATCATACTTACTCCTTAAAAGAGTATCAATATTAGCCTCTGCTTCATTTATTCTAATAATTGATTCCTGAAATTTATTATAAATAACCATATAAAAAGCAACAAGACTACAGATAATAAGTACAGTAATTAATAAATATATAAAAAGTAAGTCCATATTCTCACATCCTAAAAACATTATAGCAAAATAAAACTATTTTTTCAACTAAAACTCTTTAATAAATTTAATTGGCTCTTCAAATGTAACAAAATCCAAGTAAATCATTAAAATTAAATACCATTCCCCATTAGTAGGATTACTTAAGATAATATGATCTCTTCCAGCTTGTTCAATTACTCCTGTAAAAAGTTTATCCTTATAATCTTCACTACCAGGAATTGTTACATATACTTTAGCCATTTTCCCCTTATTTAACCTAAGAATGTTCTCAATATATGACATCTCCTCATCATTAGTGAAAACATTTTGAGCCTCATAACTAGGTACACTTTGTTGGTTTGGAATAGTATTATTATTTAAACCAGTACCAGGGAAAGTAGGATTACTACCATAATAACCATTGTTCATAAAATCATTCCTTTCTTTAAAAATTATATGAATAAGTTAAGTAAAATATGAAAAATTTTGGTTTCAAAATAAAAATGTAGTATAATGTCATTAGGGTGTTATATATGAGCATAATCAAATATATTATTAATATTTATTCAAACAATCCTAAATCATTTTGGCTTGCAGCTACTTTAGGACTATTTTGTGTATTAATGAAAATATATTATCCTAAATTTAGAGGATTTATGGGTGAGTTTTGGGTAAAACTTGAATTAAAAAAATTATCTAACAAAAATTATGTGGTTTTAAATGATATAATGATTAAGGACGAATATGGAACACACCAAATAGACCATATTGTTTTATCTAATCATGGTATCTTTGTTATTGAAATGAAAAATTATTATGGCTTAATAACTGGAAGAGAATACGATTCCAAGTGGTGCCAACATTTAGGAAAAACAAAGCATTATTTTATGAATCCTATTTATCAAAACTATGGGCACATTAAAACATTATCAAAATTACTAAATATAGATGAAAGATATTTTGTTTCAATTATTTGCTTTTCTAATCAAGCAAAAATTAAGGTAAACACTAAGAATGTAGTAATTCAATTGGATTATTTAGTGGATAAAATATTAGAATTTAAAGAGATAACTTTAGCCAAGGATATAATTAATATAAATAATGTTATTAAAATTAATAATATTACTGATAGAGAAATAAGAAAAAAACATATTAAAGGCATCCGCCACAAAATAGAAAACAATAATAAATTAGTAAACAATATGACTTGTCCTATATGTGGTGGCACATTGGTTACAAGAGAAGGAAAGTATGGAAAATTTATTGGGTGTTCTAACTATCCAAAATGTTATTATAAAAAGAAATAATTTTTCCTTTATAAAACAAAAAAAATGTAGTATAATGTTTCTAAGGTTGAAGGTGATTATATGAATATAAGAGTAGGAGTTTCTAATAGACACGTTCATTTACTTGAAAGTGATTATGAAATATTATTTGGAAAAAATAGTCATTTAACAAAAAGAAACGATTTATCACAAGATGATGAGTTTGCATCAAACGATGTCGTAACTATAAAAACAGAAGCAGGTACCCTAAACAATGTAAGAGTTTTAGGACCATTTCGTAATTATACACAAGTAGAAGTCTCTAAAACAGACACCTATACATTAAAAATTAATCCTGCATATGCTTCATCAGGTCATTTTGAAGATGCCAGTGTTGTTACTATTGTAGGACCAAAAGGCAAAGTTACCAAAAAATGTTGCATCTTAGCAGTTAGACATATCCATGTTAACAATATTGACGATACATATCATGATGGCCAAAAAGTTAGTGTTATTGTCAATACCATAAAAGGTGGTATTATGGATAATGTATATATCAAAAAAGGCAAAGGTTATCATTTTGAACTTCATTTAGATACCGATGATGCCAATGCCTTCGATTTAAAAAACGGAGATTACGTAAGAATTATAGATGAGGAAGTGTAAAAATGACATATTTAGATTACTCGGCAACCACGCCAATTAGAAAAGAAGTATTAGATATATATAACAAAGTATCTTTAGAGTATCCTGGAAATTCCAATTCCTTACACTCCTTAGGGGTAAAAAGTAAAGAATTAGAAGATAAATGTACCAAAATAATTAGTAATTTACTCAAAGTAAAACCAAGTGAAATCATATATACCTCTGGTGCTAGTGAATCAAACAACACAGCAATTAAAGGAATATGTTTAAAATATCAAAATCGTGGTAAACACATCATAACCACATATTTAGAACACTCTTCTATTATAGCCCCCTTAAACTATTTAAGTGATTTAGGCTTTGAAGTAGATTTTGTTAAAATCAAAGAAAATGGTTTAGTAGATATAGAACACCTAAAAAGCCTCCTTAGAGACGATACAATTCTAGTTAGCATATGTGCTGTTGACAGTGAAATAGGACTCAAAGAACCAATAAATGAAATTGCCAATATCTTAAAAAATTATCCAAAATGCTTTTTTCATGTAGATTGTACCCAAGCTCTAGGTAAAATAGATATTGATTTTAACAACATTGATTTAGCTAGCATGTCAGCCCATAAATTGTTCGGACCAAAAGGTATAGGATTACTAATAAAAAAAGAAAACATTGTAATTGAGCCACTCATTCACGGAGGAAAAAGTACAACCCCCTATAGAAGTGGCACACCACCATTACCTTTAATCGCAGGACTTACTAAAGCCCTAGAATTAAGCATTCCAAACGTAGATAAAAATTATGACTATATAGAAAAATTAAGTGATAGAGTAAAAGAAAAACTTAGTACATACAAAAACGTTCATATAAATAGTACTAATAATTCCATTCCTCATACCATTAATTTTAGTTTAAAAAACATCAAACCAGAAACATTCATACATGCCCTAGAAGAAAAAGAAATATACATATCTACCAAAAGTGCTTGTTCCAAAAGTGATTCAATATCTAAAAGTGTATTTGCTTTAACCAACGATTATGAATTATCAAATACGACTCTAAGAATTAGCATATCTTGTATGACAACAGAAAGTGAAATTGATTATTTCCTATCTACATTTGATGAATGTATAAATAAACTAAATTTATGAGTGAGGTAATTTATGAAAATAATTAAATTTAATGCAATATGGTGTCCTGGTTGCTTAGTAATGAAATCAAGATGGAAAAAAGTATGTAACGAAATACCTGATCTTGATATTACTAATTATGACTATGATATAGATACAGACATGGTAAAAAAATATAACATAGGTAAAATTTTACCCGTAACTATATTTTTAAACAAAGAAGAAGAAGTAGAAAGATTAATTGGAGAAATATCTTATGATAAATTAATTGAAACAATTAATAAATATAGAGGTTTTTAAAATGAAAAATAAGTATATAAAATATATAGTTATTTTAGTCTTAGCATTATTTACCTTTATACCTAGCACTAAAGCATTAGAAGAAAATATTGTTAATATCCATCTATTTTATTCTAAAATATGCCCTCATTGTGCAAAAGAAATAAAAGTAATTAATGAATTAGAAAAAAAATACAATAACTTAAAAGTGTATAAACACGAAACTTCTACTCAAGAAGCATACGAATTGCTAAAAAAAGTAGAAAATCACTTTAACATCAAAGTAAAAACAGTACCATTTACCGTTATTGGAGAAAAGTATTATTCAGGTTACAGTGAAGAAAATACCAAAAAAGAATTTGTAGAAATAATCGAAGTATATTCCAAAACTGGGTACAAAGACATAGTAGGAGAATATATGGGGAATATAGAATTGCCCAAAGAAGAAATAAATAACAATACCAAAGACAACATTGACGATTTAATAAAAGAAGAAAAAAACAACAAAATAGTAAATATCCCTTTAATTGGCAAAATAAATTTAAAAAATCTAGCAATACCTTTAGTAACCATAATAATTGGCTTATTAGATGGCTTTAATCCATGTGCCATGTGGGTTTTACTATTCCTAATCAGCATGCTTCTTGGCATGAAAGATAAAAAAAGAATGTGGTCATTAGGCCTAGCATTTATAATAACATCATCCCTAATATATTTCTTATTCATGGTAGCATGGCTAAACATCACAAGCATCATTACCAAAGTAACATTATTTAGAACCATCATTGCCATCATTGCCCTAATCGGCGGGAGCATTAATTTTTATAGTTATCTAAAAACCAGAAAAGAAACAGGATGCAATGTCATAGACGATAAAAAAAGAGCAAAAATATTTGATAAAATAAAGAAATTCACTCATGAAAAAAGTTTTATCTTAGCACTCCTTGGTATTATCTCCTTAGCAATAACCGTTAACCTAGTAGAACTAGCTTGTTCAGCAGGATTACCTGTCATGTACATTGAAATACTTAACATGAATAATCTAAGCAATTTAGAATACTATTTATATATTATCTTATATGTAATCTTCTTTATGTTAGACGACATTATTGTCTTTACCGTAGCAATGATATCGTTAGAACTAACAGGTTTTTCTACCAAATATGGAAAACTATCTAAACTAATCGGGGGTATTTTATTAATAGCAATAGGCATTCTAATGCTTATCAAACCAGAATGGTTAATGTTTAATTTTAATTAGGAAGTGTAGTATGAAAAAGTTTTATCTATTTTTATTCAATTATGGAGTTTTACTATTATTAGAGTTTATATATGGCATCTTAACATTTGATAACTTCTCGCGGAGCACGATTATTAATATCATTCTATTTATGATACCTATTTCTTTAATAATAACAATAATAACCAGTTTATTTAATGAAAAAGTAAATAAAATCATTACCTTTGTTATATATGGATTTCTAGGTATTTGGTATAATATTTATTTTGTCTTTGAAAAAATATTTGATTCCTTTTTCTCATTATCAGTATTTAAACTAAGTGATCAGGGTCTAAAATTCGCGGGTAATGGAATAAATGGTATATTTAAAAACATCTACGGAGTGTTACTACTATTTCTTCCTTTAATACTAGCAATAATACTAAAAGATAAACTTAGCTTCAAAAAAATGAAATTAAAAGAAATACCATTTTATCTTCTTGCCATAATAGTATTCTTCTTTGTCTTCACCTTCAATGTAGAAAAACAAAAAGGAATTACATACAGTGCATATGACTTATATCATAACATCAATGATAATGCTCTAAATATTGAGAAACTTGGCCTAATCAATGCTACATTCATAGATATAGACAGATCCATAAGAGGCTTTGAAGAAAAAATAATTATAAATAATAAAAATGATAATAAAGAAAACAAAGATAACCAAGACAAAAATAATAAAGACGAAATATTTGTTTACGAAGACAACAAATTAGATATTGACTTTGATAGTATCCTAAACAAAGTAAGTGGCGATAACAAAACAATTACCAATTATATTATGAATGATACACCGACCAAACAAAACAAATATACAGGAATATTTAAAAATAAAAACCTAATATATATAACCGCGGAAAGTTTTAGTGAAATTGCCGTTTCAAAAGAACTTACCCCAACCTTATACAAATTAGTTAACGACGGATTTCATTTCACTAACTATTATTCCTCTAATAACTTAAGCACCATAGGAGGAGAGTTTCAATCCTTAACTGGACTATATGCTAATAACACAATACTTAAAACATGGCGTAGTGGAAACAATTATTTCCCTTATGGACTTGCTACGATGTTCAAAAATGAAGGATATCAAACATATGCCTATCATGATCATTCATATACCTTCCAAGACAGAAACAAATATATAAAATCAATGGGTTTTGATAACTTTAAAGCTTGTTACAATGGCTTAGAGAAACTCATTAATTGTAAACAGTGGCCAGAAAGTGATGTTGAAATGATCGAACAAACTACCAGTGATTATCTTGATAATGATAAATTTATGACGTATTACATGACAGTATCTGGACATTTTGAATATAACTGGGGCAACAAAATGAGCAAAAAACATTATGAAAAAGTAAAAGATTTACCTTACAGTGAGCCCGTTAAAGCCTATCTTGCTACTCAAATAGAATTAGACAAAGCACTAGAACTATTAATTAACAAACTAGAAGAAAAAGGCAAATTAGATGATACAGTTATCGTTTTACTCTGCGATCACTATCCATATGGATTAAAACTAGAAGAAATTAATGAATTATCAAACTATCAAAGAGATGCTGTTGTAGAAATAAATAGCAATAACCTTATAATATGGAATAGTAAAATAAAAAAGACTACAGTGGATAAAGTAGCCATGTCTATTGATGTAATACCTACCGTATATAACTTATTTGGTTTAAAATACGATTCAAGATTATTCATGGGAAAAGATATTTTCAGTGATAGTGAGGGAATAGCATTCTTCAAAAACAGAAGTTGGGTAACAAACAAAGGAACCTATTTAACAAGTGGTAACAAAATAATAAACAACAGCGAAGAAGTAAGCAAAGATTACATTCAAAATATTAGTAATATCGTAGCCAATAGAATGAACATGAGCAGACTAATAATCAAATCTAATTATTACAATGTCTTAAAATAAATAACATTAAAATTATATACTATTGCTATGCTGTTATAATTCTAAAAATTATCTTATGAAAAGAGCACCTAAAAAACTAGGTGTTTTTTTAACTAACTCCTCAAAAAACTATCAATAATCAATAAACATTCCATATAATTAGTACTTAAAGGAAAATGGTTTGCATTTTTAATAGTAATCAAAGCCGAATCCTTAATATACTTATTCATAATCATACCATCACTTATTGGAGTCTCCGTATCATATTCACCCCACAACAAAATCGTAGGACACTTTATTAAACTAAGTTTATCTATATAATTATCATTAACCACTTTTACCAAAGTATTTCTTAAAATAACATTACTATTATTATAATCCTTAGAACCATATTTCCTCCTCAAATCATCAAGCAAATAATTAGCTCTTTTCTCATTATAAAATTTCTTTATTAAATTCTTTAACAATTTATACTTATACATCTTATACTTCTTATAAATACTTTTCTTTTTATTTATTCCTGCTGAATCAATTAAAATTATCTTATCAGGATTATATTTCCTATTAGTAACAAGATCAATAATCACCTTGCCACCAAAAGAATGACCAAGCAAAGTAGGGGATTGTATTTTGAATTGCTTAATAAATTCTAAAACTATCTCACTATAATCAGCAGTATTAAAAGATTCTCTTAATTCACTCTCACCAAATCCGGGTAAATCAATAGCATAAATAGAGTAATTATCCTTCAAATCATTAATAAGATTATTAAAATAATCCAAACAAAGCCCCCAACCATGTAAAAGAATCAAATTCTTACCATGACCAACATGAATATAATTAATATTAATACCTAAAATACTTGTTTTCATAAATTCACCTAATGAATTCTATGTTAAAATGTTTAAAAAAATGTTTGACAAATAATTACTTTTAATATACAATATTAATGTGGCAGATGGAGTAGTACTCAAGAGGCTGAAGAGGCGCCCCTGCTAAGGGTGTAGACTGGGAAACTGGTGCGAGAGTTCAAATCTCTCCTACTCCGCCATATATATTTGTAAGTAGCATCCGTTAAGGATTTTTATTTTTTCTAAGAAAGGGTGTGTTATATGAATAAATTTAATCCTAGTAAGTTTTTAAATGGTGAAATAAATATAGATAATTGTAATCATGAAGTAGTTTTCAAAAGTAGCAATGATGAAGGAAGAACAGGCTATTATTTCTATTACTGTCCTATCTGTTCATCTAACATAATTCAAAGCATCAGCAGTGGTTTTGAAAACAATCGATGCGTTTACTTAACCGATGTTACTAGAACTAAAGATATTCATTATATCAAAGGTTTCATAACATCCCTTGCTTATTGCAATAAAGACAAAGAATATTTTAATTTAAATAGATATTTTATAAAACACAAAGAAGAAATAAAAAATGAATTAGATAAAATAAATAATAGTACCAATAATAAAAAACTTATTAAAAAATAAGAGGTTAATATGAGTATTACAAGTGTAAAAAATCATTTAAAAAAATATAACAAAGATAAAGATATAATTATACTAAATGAAAGCAGTGCCACTGTTTTAGAGGCAGCTAATGCCTTAAATACATTACCCGAAAGAATAGCCAAAACCATTTCCTTAAAAAATGGTGAAGATAAAATAATGCTTATCCTTATGGCGGGCAATATGAAACTAGATAATGCTAAATTTAAAAATACATTTGGTTTTAAACCAAGAATGCTAAACAAAGAAGAAGCCTTAATTCATACAGGACATCCTGTTGGAGGAATATGTCCCTTTGGTTTAAAAGAAGAAGCAGATATCTACTTAGACATATCCCTAAAAAAATATGATACTGTCTTCCCAGCCTGTGGTAGTTGCAATTCGGCAATTGAACTTAGTATAAAAGAATTAGAAGAAATAATACCAACTAATAAATATGTTGATGTATGCAAGCCTATCGATTAGGCCTTTAAGCTGAAATAGCTCAGTTGGTAGAGCAATCCTCTCGTAAGGGATAGGTCGTAGGTTCAAGTCCTATTTTCAGCACCATTGGGAAATCTGTCCAGACTTTTATAGTTTTGGATTAAGTATAGAAAATATCAATTTTAAAAGAAGTTGGTATTTTTTTACCAGTATAAATTTTAAAATAAAAATAGATAAATACAAAACCAATAACAAAATAAGATTCATTTATTATCTTATTTTTTTCTATTCATTTAATCAATCTAAAGAACTATAACAGCATAGCAAAAACAACAAATAATAGTATTTAACCATTAAAAGTGTCAAATAAATATAATAATTATTTTAAATCATAAAAAAGTATGCTATAATCAAATAAGAAAGTAGAGATGATTCACATGCGTAGTATAACAGATATGGATTTAAGTAATAAAAAAGTAATATTAAGATGTGATTACAATGTACCCATCAAAGACGGAATTATAGAAGACGATACCAGAATTAGAATGAGTTTAGATACAATTAATTATTTACTTAAAAATAATTGCAAAATAATTATCTTATCTCATTTAGGTAAAATCAAAGAAGAAAGCGATAAAGCAAAAAATTCTCTATATCCTGTTAGCATTCGATTAGGTAAATTACTCCATAAAAATATTCTATTTTCCAAAGATACTAGAAGTGATGAACTAACCAAAATGGCTTCTAACTTAAAAGAAAAAGAAATATTATTAATAGAAAATACAAGATATGAAGATTTAAATTCAAAAAAAGAAAGCTCATGTGATATGGATCTTGCTTCATACTGGGCTTCCTTAGGCGAAGTATTTATCAATGATGCTTATGGTACCTTACATAGAGCACATGCCTCTAATGTCGGCATCGCCAAAATACTTCCAAGTGCTGTAGGATTTCTAGTTTTAAACGAACTAAATAAAATAGACAGCCTCTTAGAAGAAAACACAAAACCTTTTATTGTTATTATGGGAGGCAAAAAAGTAAGCGATAAAATCAAAGTAATTGACAACCTAATAACTAAGTGCGATAAACTATTAATTGGCGGAGGAATGGCCTATACCTTCTTAGCATCTTTAGGTTATGATGTTGGCTCATCCCTAATAGATACAGAATCGTTAGACTATGCTAAGAATATCTTAATAAACTATAAAAATAAAATAGTATTACCAGTAGATGCCATTGTTGCAACAGAAATTAGCCCTGAAGCACATGCTACCAACAAAAACATAGATAGCATTTTAGATAATGAAATAGCCCTTGATATTGGCCGAGAAACCATAAAACTATTTGAATACAATTTACAAAATGCCAAAAGAGTTATTATGAATGGTCCAATGGGAGTATTTGAAATAGAAAAATTTAGCCATGGGACAAAAGCTATCTATGAATACTTAACCAAAAACAATATAAAAACCATAATTGGAGGTGGAGACTCAGCATCATCCGTTAATAAATTAGGTTATACTAACAAATTTTATCATGTATCAACAGGAGGTGGAGCAACACTTGAATACTTAGAAGGTAAAACATTACCAGGATTAAGTGTTATTGAAGATGGAAAATAAAGAAATAATAAAAAATGAAGAAGATATAGAAAACAAAAAAAATAGTAAAACTAAATATATCCTAAATATGATAATCATGTTTATTGTTATTTTTATCATATTATATTTCACCTTGAAAGATGACTTCAACGAGGTCATAGCCAACATTCAAAAAATGAACATATTCTATTTATTAATAGGCATTATCTTAATGGTATTATATCGTTTTTTCTTAGGTATCAGCTTGTATATCGTGGCCAAATGTAACAAGCAAAAATATAAATTAAAAAAAGCATTTGAATTAAACTTTATTACCCAATTTTTTAATGGAATTACCCCATTTGCCACAGGCGGACAACCTTCCCAAATATATTACTTACATCAAGAAGGAATACCTTATGGAATAGGAACCAATATCGTCTTACAAAACTTTATCCTATACCAAACAGCCTTAATCATATTAGGTCTCTTCGCCGTTATCTATAACCGAGCAACAGGACTATTTCCTAAAAACAATGTCATGGCTAATTTAGTAACATTAGGCTTCATTATTAATTTTCTAGTTTGGCTAGGTTCATTCATTATCAGCTTTGGTAAGAAAATAAGTAGTTTTATTGCTGATAAATTACTTGTCTTCTTAGCCAAATTAAAAATAATTAAAAACCTAGAAAAAACCAAGAAAAAATTTACTGATTATATTACCAGTTTCTATGAAAATGCCATGATATTAAAAGAAAGCAAAAAATATGTATTAATTGGTATCATTGTCAACATCATGGCCTTAGTTTTCCTTTACAGTGTACCTATTATCTTAATAAAAGGCATCGGATCTACCTCTAATATTAATTATATAACATCCCTTGTCGCTGTGAGTTATGTTATGCTAATTGGCTCATTTGTACCAATTCCAGGAGGAAGTGGTGGAATAGAATATGGTTTTCTCCACTTTTATGGCTACTTCCTAAGCAACTCAGTTCTAGTATCAATCATGCTCATTTGGAGAGTAGTAACATATTATATAGGCATGATTTTTGGAGGAATTCTAATTCCATTTTATAAAAAAGGAAGTGATTAACCTTGCGCATAGGAATATTTACCGATACTTATCCACCATTCATTAATGGAGTATCAACCAGTATAGTTATGTTAAAAAAAGCCTTAGAAAAACAAGGACATACAGTTTATATCGTAACAGTTAACAATGAAAATATGAAGTATAAGTATGAAGAAGACGAAAAAGTAATTAGAATACCAGGAATTCCCGTAGGTATTTATGATTACCGTTTAACAGGCATATATCCAGTTAAAATCGTGAATAAAATTAGGAAATGGCACTTAGATGTAATCCATTCCCAAACAGAATTTGGAGTAGGCACCTTTGCTAGAATCATTGCCAAACAATTTCACATCCCCTTAGTTCATACATATCATACCATGTACGAAGACTATGTCCATTATATAACAAAAGGATATTTTGTAGGTACTAGCAAAAAAATTGTTGAATACCTAACACTATTTTATTGCGATAAAACAATATCTGAGTTAATCGTACCAACAGAAAAAACCAAAGAATTATTTAAAGAAAAATACAAAGTAAATAGAAATGTTTATGTCATACCAACAGGTATCGAAATAGAGAAATTTTACCTAGAAAACAACAAAAACTTAAACATCTTAGAAAAAAGAAATAGTTTAGGTATAGCAAAAGATGATTTCGTTATATTATTTGTAGGAAGAATTGGCACTGAAAAAAACATTGATTTACTTCTCAATGGAATGGAGAAACTAATAAAACTAAGCAAAAAAATTAAGTTACTAATTATAGGCGATGGTCCGGATATGGGATATTACAAAGAATATGTTTATAAAAGGAAACTCGGCAAAAATGTCATATTTACAGGAAAAGTACCATGGGATAGCATCAGTGAATATTACCTTATTGCCGATATATTTGCCACAGCCTCAGTAACAGAAACACAAGGCTTAACAGTTATCGAAGCCATGGCCGCAGGATTACCTGTTGTCTGCATCAACGATGAAAGCTTTACAGGCACCATAATGAACAATGTTGATGGAATAATATTTAACAATTTAGAAGAATACATCGAGGCCATCACTAAACTATATCAAGATCGCGAACTACTTAAAAATCTAGGAAAAAAAGCCAGAATTGATGCCGAAAAATATTCATCAGAAAAATTTGCCACTTCCGTATTAGAAGTATATCGTACAGCTATCAAAAAAAATAGAAAAATAGTTATCCCACTCGTAGATACCATAAAGGAAGTGTTTAAAGAAAATGACTAAAATTATAGCCTTAAATCATAAAATGAATTTAAATTACGATTTAGTAAATGAATACATCGAAAGAATAAACAAAGTAAAAACAGAAGACAAAATAATAATCATTCCCAGTTACCTATATATTGAAACATTTATTAAAAACACCAAATATGATATAGGTAGCCAAAACCTCAGCAACGAATTAAATGGAGCCTTTACTGGCGAAATATCAAGCATTCAACTTAATAGCATCGGAGCAAAATACTCTTTAGTCGGCCACAGTGAAAGAAGAAATCTTTTTCATGAAACCGATGAAATAATCAATGAAAAATCAAGACAATGCTTAAACCATGGAATAACCCCAATTATTTGTGTCGGTGAAACATTAAGTGAACATAACAATGATGAAACCCTAGTAAAAATAAATAACCAAATAAGTCATGCTATTTTAGGACTCGATGATTTAAATGAAAAAAAAGAAATTATCATAGCTTATGAACCAATATATGCAATAGGCACTGGTAAAGCACCTGAAGTAAAAGAAATAGAAATTGTTATTAACCATATTTATGAAGTATTAAGTAAATATGATAATATAGATTTCAAAATATTATATGGAGGAAGTGTTAACAAAGAAAATATCAAAAAAATACTTGATATCAATAAACTAGATGGTGTCCTAATTGGCACAATATCTTCAAAAATAGAAGATATAATAAAAATAATTGAAACAGTATAAAAAAGATTAGAGAAGTTGTGGCTAATACTTCTCTTTTTTTACTTTTCGACAAAACTTGTCATAATTCACTCTAGTATAAAATTAGAAAAAGTAATATACTAAATTTAAGAATAAAGGAGGAATTGTAGTATGAAAAAAATTAATGTTTTAATGATTGATGATAATGAATCTTTAATAGATATGGTAGAGGAATATTTCAGTGGAAATGAACAAATATCTATATCTTTTAGAGCACAC
>ERZ779673.18-NODE-18-length-84157-cov-3.161554_pt1 | contig 84157 bp, 84 predicted proteins | sample MGYA00511956_ERZ779673 | MGnify/ENA primary metagenome ERZ779673 (study PRJEB29588, sample SAMEA2152065) | human gut metagenome | biome: human gut; feature: human-associated habitat; material: faeces | place: Denmark | collected 2008/2010 ... | reverse complement strand
CGTCAATTCCTTTGAGTTTCAACCTTGCGGCCGTACTCCCCAGGTGGGATACTTACTGCGTTTGCGACGGCACAGAAGACTTAATATCTCCTACACCTAGTATCCATCGTTTACGGTGTGGACTACCAGGGTATCTAATCCTGTTTGCTCCCCACACTTTCGTGCCTCAACGTCAGTTACAGTCCAGTAAGTCGCCTTCGCCACTGGTGTTCCTCCTAATATCTACGCATTTCACCGCTACACTAGGAATTCCACTTACCTCTCCTGCACTCAAGAAAAACAGTTTTAGTTGCAGTTCCTCAGTTAAGCCGAGGGATTTCACAACTAACTTATCTTCCCGTCTACGCACCCTTTACACCCAATAATTCCGGATAACGCTCGCTCCCTACGTATTACCGCGGCTGCTGGCACGTAGTTAGCCGGAGCTTCCTCCTTAGGTACTGTCCTTTCTCTTCCCTAACGACAATAGTTTACAATCCGAAAACCTTCTTCCTATACGCGGCGTCACTGCGTCAGAGTTTCCTCCATTGCGCAATATTCCCGACTGCTGCCTCCCGTAGGAGTCTGGGCCGTATCTCAGTCCCAATGTGGCCGTTCAACCTCTCAGTCCGGCTACTGATCGTCGACTTGGTAGGCCGTTACCCCACCAACTATCTAATCAGACGCAAGGCCATCTTCTAGCAGATTACTCTTTTCCCGATTGTACCATGTGATTCTCTCGGCATATGCGGTATTAGCAATGATTTCTCATTGTTATTCCCCTCTAGAAGGCAGGTTCCTTACGCGTTACTCACCAGTCCGCCACTAAAGCCATTGTTGTAAGTCTACTTCCACTTTCTTCGAACAAGTTCTCTGTCCGTTTCTATTTCATTACAACGACTTCCGTTCGACTTGCATGTCTTATGTGCGCCGCCAGCGTTTATCCTGAGCCAGGATCAAACTCTCATATTAATGGTTTATTTACTTCGATTATTTCTAATCTACTTAAATAACTTTTTATTTGAGCTTTTTGACTCTTAATTATTTTCTGGCTGTGATTTCTCACAGTATTTTTTTATAGATAGTTTGCTTCTATCTTCCTTTATTATTTTGGTTTCTCAAAGGTTTATTGTTTACTTTTCAATGTGCTTTTCGTTCAGCTTTCAGATGTGAACGAATGTTATTTTACTACTTTATTTATTAAATGTCAACACCTTTTTCAAATATTTTTAAAAAAGTTTTTTTAAGTGTTTTTAGCGCAAAATAATAAATTAGTATTGATGTTATTCTTTGTTTGAATTTTCTTTACTAATTTATTTTTTCACTCACATTTTCATGTGTTTTTTTCTTTAAGTAGTAACTTCATTTATAATAACATATTGTTTCTATAAAGTCAACACATTTTTTGTAGATTTTTGTATTTTTTTATATATTTTTTTATATTTCTACTAATATAACATCATCTCCTATGCATTTTATATTTTGCCATTGTATTACAATATCATTATTTGAAGAAAACATACTCAAGATTTTATTACTTCCTGGAACAATAATTGAGGTTATTGTTCCGAGTTTCTAAATCAGCACATACATCTTGTACAAATCCAAGTCTTTTTCCATCTCGTATATTAATAACCTCTTTGTGTTTAAAATCCATTCCTTTTTGCCCCATATTATCCTCCTACCACCTTTTATAATAGTATTCTTATTTTATGATATCATGATTGATTTATGAATTTTATTTATATATTCTTCTAATATGATTTATTGCTGTTCTTTCAAGTCTTGAAACTTGAGCTTGCGATATTCCAATTTCTTCTGCAACTTCCATTTGTGTTCTACCTTCAAAAAATCTTTTATTTATAATCATCTTTTCCTTTTCATTAAGTTTTTTCATAGATTCTGCAATTGTAAGATTCTGAGTCCATAATTCATCTGTATTCTTTTTATCTTTTACTTGGTCAATTATATATATGTTTTCCGTATTTTCACTATATGCAGGTTCTTGCAATGAAATTGGTTCTTGTATTGCATCCAAGCTAATTATTACTTCTTCTTTTTCAATTCCAAGTTCATTTGCTATTTCTTCCACCGATGCATCTCTTTGTTGTTCCTTATATATCCTTTCTTTTATCCCAAGAGCTTTGTAAGCCAAGTCTCTCATAGATCTACTAACTCTAATCGCATTATTATCCCTTAAGTATCTTCTTATTTCACCAATTATCATCGGAACTGCATAAGTTGAAAATTGTACATTTTGATTTATGTCAAAATTATCAATTGCCTTTATAAGACCTATACATCCCACCTGAAATAAATCGTCTAGATTTTCGCCTTTTCCATAAAAGCGTTTTATTATACTTAAAACCAATCTTAGGTTTCCACGTATAAATTCTTCTCTTGCTTTTTCATCTCCATCTTTTATTTTTTTCATTAGTATATCTTTTTCTTCTGGAGAAAGTAATGGCAAATTACTTGTATTTACTCCAGCTATTTCAACTTTATTCAAATTCAACAACTCCTCTTAGAAATGTTTCTTACTTTGATTATTTCCAAAAGGAGATATGCTATTCATTTATCATTCCTTATTATTCGACATTTAAATTATCCTGTTTTGCTTATTATTTCTTTTTTCATTCTGTTTATTATTTTCTTTTCTAATCTAGATATATAACTTTGTGATATTCCGTAACATATCTGCAACTTCTTTTTGTGTTTTTTCTTTACCACTTATAAATCCAAAACGAAGTTCCATAATGTTTCTTTCTCTATTGTTCAGTTTTTCAATTGAAGCTCTTAATAACTTCTTATCAACTTCATCTTCAATTTGTCTTGACGTAACATCAGGGTCTGTTCCCAAAATGTCTGATAATAGTAACTCATTTCCATCTCCATCCTGATTTAATGGTTCGTCAATTGAAATTTCACCTTTTATTTTATTGCTTCTTCTTAAAAACATTAATATTTCATTTTCTATGCATCTAGAGGCATATGTCGCTAATTTTATATTTTTCTCAGTATTAAACGTATTTATCGCTTTCATTAATCCTATTGTACCTATTGATATCAGATCTTCAATTCCAACCCCAGTATTTTCAAATTTTTTTGCAATATAAACAACTAATCTTAAATTTCTTTCCACTAATATCTGTCTAACGCTTTCTTCTCCATTTGACAATCTAGTTAATATTTCATTTTCTTCTTCATTAGTCAATGGTGGAGGTAATGTCTGGCTACCTCCTATATAATAAATTGGAAGATTTTCCTCGTTTTCAATATATCTTACATATAATGTATTTATACTATTTTTTAATATTTGTAACAAATTCATTGTTTTCTCTCCCTTCAAATAAATCTAGTCCAAATAAAGCAGAATAATTATTACTTAGTTTTTGTGGTGATATTCCAATAATCACATTCTTGTATTCTTTAAATTCATCTCCTTGTATTGTTATTTCATCTGCTTTTATTCCTATCATAAGCCCGTTTTGTTTTCCTATTGACGAAAACGGTATGATTTTTATTTTATTTACATATTCATCATCTAACTCATAATTATAGCAGTCTTTTCCACCTCCTAATATTCTCTCTATATTTTCTAATAATTCTTTTGGTAAAGTCTCATTTAATTTTTCTTTTTCAATTACAACTACAGGCATTTTCGTTATCGGATCCTTTAGCATGTTTCCAGTATCAAGCATAGCTTTTACATTTATTTCTTTTTCTAAAATTTTTACTTTCATTTCATATATCATATCTTTTTTCTTTAATTTGTTTTTTACCATTTTAAAAGCATTATGAGCAATTATAAAGCCAACAATTCCTCCAAGTAGTGTAATTTTTATTGGATATGTTCCTATATATACACCATTTTTCATAAGTATGTTTTGTGGTTTAACAATATAAAGTAATGAAAAGGCACATCCTCCAAATGTAAATGATATTAAGTAAAAAACCATTAATTGTTTTATTGTTTCTTTTGGTGTTTTAGGATGTGTTGATACATATACCATAACAATTGATAAAATTATTTTAGTTATAATATTGGAATATATAGGCAAAACATTCATATATAAAATCACAGCATATAGTCCACCTATTAAACTTGATATTAAAATTTTCCATATTTTAGTTTCTATTCTCATAATGTAGCATGTAGCAAACAGAATAATATAGTTCATGCATAAATTTTCTAAAAATATAATATCTAGATAAATAGTCACTTATTTTTCCTCTTTAAAGAATTAATAAATATATATTTTATATTATGGATTATACTATCTTATATTTAAAAAGTATGTCTTTTCGTGTTGGCGAACTAATGAAATATTCTACAAAAAAATGCAAACTCTTTTACGAGTTTGCATTTTTCTTTTATTTTATATTATTTTCTTCTCAAGAATGTTGGTATATCCAAATTTTCTTGTGAATTTGAACTATCTGTTGTTGTTGGAATAGAATTTAATTTTTTGTCCCATGCTCTATCTATAATATCTCCCACAGCCATTGTTCCAGATAATGGTCCTTCTTCTTTTTCAAATCCTGTTGCTATAACAGTGATTACTATATCTTCATCAAGGCTATCATCAATAACTGCTCCAAATATAATATTAGCTTCTGGGTCAACGCTTCTTTGAATTAATTCTGCAGCTGTATTTACTTCATGTAAGCCAAGATTTGTTCCGCCAGTTATATTTATAATAACTCCTCTTGCACCTTCAATTGATGTTTCTAGTAGAGGGCTTTGTACTGCTTGTTTTGCAGCATCTTCTGCTCTGTTTTCTCCAGATGCTCTACCAATTCCCATGTGTGCCATTCCTGTATTTAACATTATAGTTTTTACGTCAGCGAAGTCTAAGTTAACTAAACCAGGAATTGCAATTAAGTCTGATATACCTTGTACACCTTGTCTTAACACATCATCTGCCATTTTAAATGCTTCAACTATAGAGGTTTTTCTATCAATTACTTGTAATAGCTTGTCATTTGGAATTACAACTAAAGTATCTACTTTACCTTTTAAGCTTTCAATTCCACGTTCAGCTTGAGATAATCTTTTCTTTCCTTCAAATGTGAATGGTTTTGTTACAACACCTATAGTTAAAATTCCCATTTCTTTAGCTGCTGCTGCAACTATTGGGGCTGCTCCAGTTCCAGTTCCTCCGCCCATTCCAGCTGTAACGAATACCATATCAGCTCCGCGTAAAGCTTCTGCTATTTCAGTTTTGCTTTCTTCAGCTGCTTGTGCTCCAATATCAGGATTAGCTCCTGCACCTAAACCTCTTGTAATTTTTTCTCCAATTTGTATTTTTGATGCTGCTTTTGATAATAATAGAGCTTGTCTATCTGTATTTACTGCAATAAATTCTACATTTCTTATTCCAGATTCAACCATTCTATTTACAGCATTATTTCCTGCTCCACCTACTCCAATTACTTTGATAGTAGCAGTTCCGTCTAGCATTGTGTTTTCATCACTGTTATTATCCATTAACATATTGTTCATTCCTCCTAATTTTTATTAACCTTATATATTTAAAATTAAAATCTATGAATAAAAGAACTCTTTGATTTTTTCTATAATGTTTTTTAATATACTTTCATTTGAATTAGTATCTATACTGCTTCCTACAGTTTTAGCAAATGGTCTTGATGCTACATATCTAACTAACGCATAAGCAGTTCGATATTCTGGTCTTACTACACTAATCAACCTTCCTGTTGCAATTTTCACTGGAATATTTAAAGTAATTTTTCCAGCAACGTCGCTTTTGTTAATATTAGTAATTCCTTGTCCTGTTAATATAACATTATTTATTTTAGATTTAATTCCCTGTGCTGTTATATCCTTATTAATTATAGTAAAGATTTCTTCTATTCTTGCTTCCATAATTTCTATTAATTGTGAACTCTTAATTACTTTTTTTCCATTTTCATCTTTACATGTTGTAAGCAAGATTTCATTGTCATTATCAATAAATGATTTTAATGCTAATCCATATTGTTTTTTTAATCTTTCAGCTTCTTCTTCGCTAATATTTAGGACTAATGCAATATCATTTGTAATGTTGTCTCCTCCTAAAGGTATTGTATTTGTGTATACAAAACTTTGTCCATCAAATACGCCTATTTCTGTATTTCCTGCACCAATGTCCAATAGCATTACATTATCATTTAGTTCATTTGCGTCAAGTGCTAATGATCTTTGAGCTAATGTAATTGGTACTAAACCATCAATATCTAAATCAACCTTTCTAAATATTGATGCAATTTGTTTCATATATTCTCTATCAGCTAGAATTACTTCTGCTTTTAAAGTAAAACTACCACTCAAATTTCCTACTGGATCTGAAACTGTTCTTCCATTTTCAAGAACAAATTGATTTTCAACTATGTCAATTATTTGTTTTCCTTCTGGTATATCAATGTCTTTCACTTGCATAATACTTGAGACAACATCTTTAGCTGAGATTCCAGCATATTTATCCTTTGCCTCTTTTACAACACTATTCTTAACTATTGTAACATATTTACCAGGTATTGTGACATAAGCTGAATTTATTTTTAAATCCGTCTCTGATTCAGCATCTTTAATTAAGTGGTGTATAGAGCTTGCAATTTCATTTTCGTCTACAATTTTGCCTTTTCTTATTCCGTTGCATTTATGAGTAGTCGTACAAATGACTTCTATTTGATTAAAATTATTAACTTCTCCAATTACTAAACTAACCTTCGAAGTTCCAATGTCAATTCCTACAATTATATCTCCGATTGCCAAGGTTCATTCCTCCAATTTTGCATCCCCTAAAGATTGTTTGTCATCTGTTTTTTGATGTCTAAAGAATATTACATTTTGAAAAAAAAGTCAATAGATTTGTAATATTTTTGTAATAATTGTGTAATACTTATGAAACATTGTTTTTGTTTGCCATTTTCTCGTTCCATCTCTCTAAATAATAACGTCTAATTATAGCTAAATTATTAAACATTCTTCCTACAAAAACAACGATTGCAGCTAAATAAATATCTACATTCAACTTTTGTCCAAGGTATGTAAGTAATATTGATAATATTGCATTTCCAAAAAAGCCTGTTACAAATATTTTTAAATCAAAATTTTTCTTTAATGTTGATGAAATTCCACCAAAAACAGAATCTAGTGCAGCGATAATAGCTATAGCTAAATAGCCAGAATATGTATATGGAACTATCGGTGCATAAATTCCAATTACAGCTCCTAAAATACATCCAATTACAATTGCAATAAAAATCATTACTTGTTTTCCCCTTCCTTCATATATTTTATATTCATATCTCCATTATATTTTAAAATTTTTATGTTTTTTCCAGTTTCCAATTTAACATTTAGTCCTATGGCTCTTGTTTTATCAATGTATCCACTATCCTTTAAACTCAAAGTACTTGATAAATATGTTTGATTTCCAATTGCTTTTATAACATAAGGTGATGAAACTCTTTGGCCATTTATTATCATTAAAACTCCATCTGGTTGTGCAATTTCCGTAGAACTTAATATTCTTACATCATTAATTGATATAGCTTCTGCTCCCGCATATCTTAATTCATTTATTAATTCTAGTAAGTCTCTGTATTTTACATCTCTTTCTTCACTATTTGATAATGTTATTGTTACTCCTTCGCCAAATACATCTGTCTTTCCTAAAATCATATTAGAATCTTTTAATTCTTTATCAACAAGTCCTGACGCTTCTTCATTTTTTTCAAGCTTGTTTTTATAGTCTTTAATTGTTTTTTGATTTGCTTGTAATTGCTCTACAGTTTCTTCATATTTTCCCTTCCATTCAGATATAGCTGTTCTCAATTCTGCTTCTCTCATGTTTTCAATTGCTGTAATATCTGTTTCCTCAATAGTTCTAAACTGCATAAACATAACTGCAAAAAGTATAAGGCATACTCCTCCAATAATTATGGTCATTATAATTTTGTTTTTCTTTTCTTTATTCAAAGTGTATACTCACCTCTATTTCTCATTTTTTACATATTTGTAGTTTATAACTCCAGAATATTTTTCAACCGTTAAGTTGTCCATTTGTGTTGTTTCTACAATAACTCCAGCTTCATCAAGTATATATAAGTACCCGCCTATCATAGTAAGTGATCCATATAATAATCCTTGTGAACCAATTGCTTTTATTGTAAATGGAGAGCTTACTTTTTGTCCATTTATTTTTATTACATTTCCTTCACAAGTTATTGCTGTAGTTTGTATAATTCTTTGACCATTTATTGATATTGCTTCTGCTCCTGCATTGTTCAAAGCATTTATTACTTCGATCAAATCATCATAATGTACTACTTGTGAACTTAAATCTAATGCTTCACTTTCATTTTTTAAAGTTCCAGTATTGTTGTCTGCTATCACAATTTGTAATCCTTCACCTTTTACTTCAGATAATCCAAGTAGCATATTGTTGTTTTTTATTTCTTCTTGTTTTGCTGAAGATTTGGTATCATTTTGAGTTGCTTGTTTTCTGACCTCTTCTAGTTCTTTTAAAGACTGATTAAGTTCCTCATAAACATTGTCATATCTTTCTTTCCATCTTAGCACTTCGTCTCTTAATCCATTTTCTTTTAGTGATTGCGAGATTGTTGTAGTTGTGTTTTCAATTGTCTTTAATTGAATGCATATTGCAACTGTTAATATAAAGCACATTATTCCTAATGTAATAGCTATTTGCTTTTTGTTCATTTTGCCCTCCTTATTAATGATTTTTATACTTTTTTTCTAAATATAGCCCATTTATTGTTTAAATCAGTATTAACTAAAATTTCTCCTTCTATTTTTTTGTTTTGTTCTATTATCTCTTTTATATATAACATTTTTGTACTTAAATTTGATGTATCTCCAACATGTACAGTTTTCTTTTCGCTTTTTAGCTCTAGCACATAATCTTGTTTATCAGATATATTTATTTTTGTTACAATATTAGCAATCTCATTGCTTTCTGCTGCTTTCATTATTTGTAATATATCATCTAGCTTTTGTAAATCTTCTGTACATAATCTTTCTCCTAGTTGTATATCCTCTTCTTTAGTTGCATACCCTGTTATTATAGGCAACTCTAATTTTTCTTTTGAAATTTCAACAAAATATCCCTGGTTGTTTATATATGCATAAGCATTTGCAAATGTAATCATATATGTAGGAACTCTTTCTTCTATTTCAATTAATATAGTACTTGGTAAATTTCTTTTAATTTTTACACTTTCCACATAAGCATTTTGTTTAATATTTTTTTCAATTTTGTTTTTTGATAATTTAAATGTGTTCTCTTCAATTTCAATTTGTGACAAACTTATCGCTTCATCTCTGGTTAATTTATTGTTTCCTACTATTTCAATTTTCTTTATATTAAAAAATGAAGATAATAAAAAGCCTATTCCTCCACCTATTAAAAGTAATATAAGAGTAGCCCATTTTACTAACCTAAGAAATGCTTTTCTCTTTTTTCTTGCAATTTCCTGTTTTTTAGTCAATTTTTTAGTTTTTTTCTTTTTCTTTTTTGGTTTAACTTTTTCATCTTCAATTCCAAGTTTAAGTTCAAACTCTTCTTCTTTGTTTTTAGTCTTTTTCTTTGTTTTCGTAGTCTTACTTTTTTTAGTTGTATTTTTATTTTTTATTTTTTCATTTTTTCTCTTTTGGGTTTTCTTTTTGTTTTCTTCAGGATTCGGTAAAGTTTTAATGCCTATAATAATTTCATTGTCTACATTAAATGTAGAATCTTTTTGCGTATTTTTCGATTTTTCTTTAAGTTTTTTAGACATTATTTTCACCTTCTTTTTATATTATAATTGCATTAAAAAAAGCACATACAATTTACCACATTATACGTGCTTATTTTATCATATTTATATATAATAAATCTAGTCCCTTTTGTAATTATTTTTATTCTTTTTGTATCGAAATTTTAGCTCCTAATTCATTCAGCTTCTTATCTAAGTTCTCGTATCCTCTTAATATATACTCTATATTTGTTACTGTAGTCATTCCTTTTGCACATAATCCAGCTAAAATCATACTTGCTCCGCCTCTTAAGTCAGTACTTTTTACTGTTGCTCCTGATAGTTTTCTAACTCCTTTTATTACTGCTGTTTTTCCTTCAGTTGTAATTTTAGCACCCATTTTATTTAATTCTGCTGTATATCTATATCTATTTTCGAATATATTTTCCACAATCACGGATGTTCCTTTTGCCGTAGTTAAAATACTAGCAAATATTGATTGCATATCTGTTGGGAAACCCGGATATGGCATTGTTTTTATATCAACTGCTTTTAATTTTTTAGGCGCTTGCATATATATTCTATTTTTTTCAACTTTTATATTACATCCCGCTTCTTCTAATTTATTTAATATTGGCGTAATATGATTAGCATTTTTATAATTTAGGCAAATATTTCCTCCTGTAATTGCACCTGCACATAACAAGGTTCCTGCTTCAATTCTATCTTGCATTACTTTATACCCTGTATCTTTTAATTTTTGTACTCCTATAATTTTTATAACATTAGTTCCTGCACCTGTAATTTTGGCGCCCATTTTATTTAAGCATTTAGCTAAATCTACAATTTCTGGTTCCATCGCTGCATTTGTTATTTGTGTAACTCCTTCTGCGTATATTGAAGCAAGTATAATATTTTCTGTTGCACCTACACTCGGAAAATCCAAATTGATATTTGTTCCAACAATTTTTTCTGCTTTACATATAATAAATCCTGAATCTTCTATAATATTTACTCCTATTTTTTTAAATGCTGCTAAATGTAAGTCAATTGGTCTTGCACCAATATCACAACCTCCTGGATAAGAAAATTTTGCTTCTTTAAACCTTCCAAGTATCGCGCCTGCTAAAACAACTGTTGAACGCATTTGATTCATAAGGTGTTCTGGTATTTCTCTTTTGGTAATATTTTTACTGTTTATTTCTATTTTTCCGTTATGTTTTTTTACTTTACACCCTAAGTATCTTAATATTTCTAAAGTAATTTGTGTATCATGTATATTGGGAATATTGTATAATCTTGTAATTCCCGGATTTAATATGCTGGCTGCTATAATTGGTAAAGAGGCATTTTTAGAACCAGAAACTTTAACTTCTCCTGTCAGTCTTTTACCGCCTTCTATTATGTAACTAGACATCTTATTCACCCTTTCATTTAATTTTTGCTATATATTATGTATAGTTTTCATAAAGTGTGAATACATTAAAAAGATAGAGAACTCTTTAAAGCTCTCTATCTTTTTATAACTAATTTATTGATTTTACTGTTTATATATGCCTCCAACTTTGTCATAAATTCATCTGGTTTAATTTGCTTACTTGATACCATTTCTAGCCCCTTTTCCCAGCTTGCTGTCAATTTAGGATTTAGCATATCTGGCATTGACATAAAAACCACGTCATATATTTTTTCTCCTTTGTCTGTTGGAGTTATAATTTGTGTTTTACTATTTATTGCAATATACCCTATTCTTTCTAATTTTTTCATAATTTCTGCTCTTGTTGCACTAGTACCAATTCCTGCTCCTTTAATTTGCTCTCTTAATTCTTCCTCTTCTATAAGCTTTCCCGCATTTTCCATAGCAAGTATCATAGAGCCAGAATTATATCTACTTGGAGGTGATGTCTCAGATGTTTTTGTTTCATAATTAATTACTTCTATTTCTTCACCTTTTTTTAGCTTTTTTAATATTTCTAAGTTATTTTGTTCTTCAGGTTGTTCTTCTAAATTTTTAGATTCTTTTTTGGGTTCATTTTTTGCTACTTCTAAATATCCCAACTTTTCACATACTTTTCCATTTGCATAAAATTGTTCATTTTCTACTTCTATTGTGACAGCTATTTTACTATATTCTGCTGGTGGATAAAATATACTTAAAAACCTTTTTACTATTAATTTGTACATTTGCTTTTGTAGGTCTGGTAAAGAATCATAATTCTCAAATCCTTGTCCAGTTGGTATAATTGCATAGTGATCAGTTATTTTACTGTCATTTACATACTTTGTTTTTATTAAATCAGTAGAATATTTTTCATTTATCATTTTGTTTATATATGTTTGAATTTCTTCATCTTTAAGTCCTTTTGCTATTCCATTAAGATTCTTTGAAATTACTTTTGCCACAGCAGTTGATAAAACTCTTGCATCTGTTCTCGGATATGTTACTAATTTTTTCTCATATAAATTCTGAATAATTTCAAGTGTTTGGTCAGGTTTTATTTTAAATCTTTTCGTTGATTCGTTTTGTATTTCTGCTAAATTAAATAATAATGGTGCATTTTCTTTTGTTTTTGTTTTTTTAACTTCTGTTATTATTGCTTTTTTATCTTTTAAAGATAATATAAAATCTTTTCCGTCATTTTCTTTTTTAAATCCATTTTCATTATATAATTTAGGTGATTCCCACATTTTTGATTTTTCTGTTACTTTCCATTCAGCATCAAATGAAGAATCCTTATCTCCAAATTTTCCTATTATTCTATAATATGGTATCTTTACAAAATTTCTGATTTCTCTTTCTCTTTGAACTATCATTCCAAGTACACAAGTCATAACTCTACCAACAGAAATGGATATCTTTTCTTCTCCAATATCTTTTGCCATTCTTTTTCCATATATAATTGATAAAAGTCTCGAAAAATTTATACCAATCAAATAATCTTCTTTTGCTCTTAAGTATGCTGAATCACATAAACTATCATATTCACATAAATCTTTCGCTTCTTTTATTCCTCGATTTATTTCTTCTTCAGTCTGTGAATCAATCCATACTCTTTTTCTCTGTTTTTCTTTAACTCCGCACTTGCTTTTCTACTAGCCTATATATATATTCGCCCTCACGCCCAGAGTCGGTCGCAACATAAATACAGCCTACATCTTCTCTTTGAAGTAGGCTTTTTACTATATTAAATTGCTTTTCTACACCTGGAATTACTTCATATTTGTATTCTTTTGGCATAAAAGGTAATGTATCTAATCTCCAGAATTTTAAATTTTCATCATATTTTTCTGGATAACTCATCGTAACCAAATGTCCTACACACCAAGTAATAATCCAATTGTCAGACTCTATATATCCATCCCTTCTGTTGCCACCACATTTTAGTACTTTTGCAAATTCTGTAGCAACAGATGGTTTTTCTGTTATAAGCAGATTTTTTGTCATTTAATATTCCTCTCATTATTCGTATAATACAACATCCATTTCAGCTGTAAAATTTTGATTTCCATAAGCAAAAATTATATATAATTCTCCTGTACTACCTAAAAAGAAATTTGATATATTTGAAAGTTGATATATACTATTTGATAAATCCCTATTATACACTTGATATCCAGATTTAACTAATATTTGTGCTTCTTCTTGTGCCTTACTAACAACTCGATTTATTTTATTCTGACATTCGCTTTGAACTATATTTCTTTTTGTCAATACATCCACTAATTCTACCTTTTCGCCAGTCTCCAAATTGTAATTATATGTTTGTATTATTTCTCTTTGTGGATTATTTCCACGTTTCAATGTAGATTTTATTGCTAGTGATAATATATTATCATTTATGTATGAAATGTAGTTAACATCATAAATAACTTTTTCAGTATATTTTTTGTTTAATATTTTTGATGCTTCATCAGCAAAAACACTTTGAGTTATTTTGTTAAAGCTTGCTGGAACATCTCCAGAAATATTTATAACAGGAAGATGTATATCTACTTCATATAATTCTTCTTTTTTCTGTATATCATAAGCTGAATATACTATATCTTTTGAATCGTTTGCTTTTTGCACCTCATAAGTACTATTATTTATAAAGTCATTTGTAAACAAACTTTTTAATTGATTTTTTATTTCTTCTTGAGTTTTTGGTTTTGAATCTCCACTTATATTGTCTGTTGGATTTTTGGTGTAATCACTACCTTTATTTCCAACAAAAAATTGTGTATAAATTCCTGCTATTAGTGCAAATACACAAAAAGCACCTACTAAGATAAATATTATTTTTTGATTTTTCATATTACTTCTCCTTCAGTCTCTCTTTATTTATATTACCTCATTTTAGAGTAAAAATCTAGTATTTTAGATAAAGTTTTTTTGTGCAGTATTTTAGCTTAATATCATCATCTATTTTATAGTGTTTTCAGCTGTTTTTCCATTGACTTCTTTATTAATTTAATGTATTATATATTATGTATTTTTTACAATAAAAGAATGGAGTTTATATAAATTTATGGAATTATGTTCAGTATGTGGAAAAAATCCAGCAGTTATATTTTTAAACAAAAAAGATGAGAATGGTAAATCTATTTCTAAAGGCTATTGTCTTGAGTGTGCTCAAAAACAAGGAATTAATCCATTGAAAAATCTGAGCGAAAAAGATATGAATAATATGACAAAACAAATAGAAAACATTGTAAGCAATTTAGCCGAAAATATGGATTTAAATTCTCTTTCTGAACAAATGGAGGATATGGATCCTGAAGATATAGAAAAAATGGAACAAGGTACTCCAATATTTGGAGCCGCAATTCCATTAGGTTCAATATTTTCAAATATGTTCGGTGAAAGCCAAGATGAATCAGCTGGAAGTTCAAGTGAAAAGAAGAAAGTAAAAGTAGAAAAGAAAAAAGATAAACGTAAAAAAACACTAGAAACCTATGGGACTAATTTAACTCAAAAAGCTAAAAATGGTCAATTAGATATGGTTATTGGTAGAGATAAAGAAATACAACGAATGACTCAAATTCTAAATCGTCGTAGTAAAAACAATCCATGTTTAATAGGAGAACCTGGTGTTGGTAAAACTGCAATTGTTCAAGGATTAGCAATAAAAATAGCAAATGGTAATGTACCTGCTAAGTTGTTAAATAAAGAAGTTTATTTATTAGATATGACTGCAGTTGTTGCCGGAACACAATTTAGAGGTCAATTTGAAGCACGTATGAAATCTATTATTGAAGAATGTAAATCATTAGGTAATATCATTCTAGTAATAGATGAAATTCATAACATCATTGGCGCCGGTGATGCCGAGCATTCTATGAATGCAGCAAATATTCTAAAACCATCTCTTTCAACTGGAGAAGTACAATTAATTGGAACAACAACTTTAAAAGAATATCGCAAATATATTGAAAAAGATAGTGCTCTTGAAAGAAGATTTCAACCTGTAATAGTTGAAGAACCTTCTATTACCGATTCTATTAATATTCTAGAAGGAATAAAAAAATATTATGAGGATTATCATAAAGTTAAAATTTCAAATGACGTAATAAAACAAGCTGTTATTATGTCTGAAAAATATATTCATGATAGATTTTTACCAGACAAAGCAATTGATATTTTAGACGAGGCTTGCTCAAGAATTAATTTAAACAATAAAGATTTATATCAATTAGAAATATTGAAGGGACAATTAAAGGCTGTTCAAGAGGAAAAAGAAGAAGCTGCTCTCGCAGACTCAACAGAAGATTACAAGAAGGCTGCAGAATTAAAGGCTAAAGAATGTAGTTTGATTGAGCAAATTGATAATTTAAATAACAAAATGAAATTAAAAAATTTGACAATTCAAGATATTGCAGAAGTTATAGAAAGTTGGACTAAAATTCCTGTTAAGAAAATTACTGAGGCTGAAACTCAAAAATTATTAAATTTAGAGTTAAATTTGCATAAAAGAGTAATCGGCCAAGAAAAAGCTGTAGAAGCTGTTTCAAGAGCAATTCGTCGTAATCGTGCTGGTTTAAAAAGCACTAAAAGGCCACCATCTTTTATATTTGTTGGTCCTACAGGAGTTGGTAAAACAGAATTAGCCAAGTCATTAGCTTACGAAATGTTTGGAAATGAAAACTCAATAATTCGTGTAGATATGTCAGAATATATGGAAAGTCATTCTACATCAAAATTAATTGGTTCACCTCCTGGATATGTTGGTTATGATGATGCAGGCCAATTAACTGAAAAAGTAAAACGTAATCCTTATTCTATTGTATTACTTGATGAAATAGAAAAAGCACATCCTGATGTCTTTAATATTTTATTGCAAGTATTAGACGATGGTCGTCTAACAGACAGTCAAGGAAATACAATAAATTTTGAAAATACAATTATTATTATGACATCAAATGCAGGCTCTAATCAAAATACAAATTCAATAGGATTCGGAGGTACTAGAGTTAATCAGGATAAAGTTATTGAAAGTTTAAAAGAAACCTTTAGACCAGAATTTTTAAATCGCGTTGATGAAATTGTTGTTTTTGAACAATTAAACAATAATCAATTACTACAAATTGTTGATTTAATGCTTAATGATACGCAGAAAATATTAGCAGATAAAAATATTATTCTAAATATTTCTGCTGAAGCAAAGAAATTCTTGTTAGACAAAGGTACTGATATAAAATATGGTGCTCGACCTTTAAGAAGAGCTATTCAAAGGTATCTTGAAGATGAACTATCAGATATGATATTACGTTCTGAATTGCAAAATGGTGATACAATATCTGTTTCTTTAGAAGAAGATCATTTAAAATTTAATGTAGAAAAATAGGAGATATTTTTATGGCAAAACATATACCCAATATATTAACAGTAGCAAGATTTTTTTTAATACCCTTTATTATTTATTTTATAGTAAAAGAGCAATATATTACTGCACTAATACTACTTACAGTATCTGGATTAACTGATATTTTAGATGGATGGATTGCACGAAAATTTAATTTTATAACAAACTTTGGAAAGTTAATAGATCCATTAGCTGATAAAGCTACTCAACTTGCTGTACTTTTAACAATTACATTTAAAGGTGTTATTCCTTTTTGGATTATTATTGTAGTTGCATTAAAAGAATCAGCTATGCTAGCAGGTGCTTCTTTCCTTTATGGTAAAGAGCTAGTAGTTTCTAGTAGATGGTTTGGAAAACTTGCAACAGTATTATTCTATATAGCAATTGTATGTTCGTTTATAATTACATCATGGAATAATATTGCTGAAGTTCCAACAAATACTATTTCTCCACTACCCCATTTCGATTTATGGATTTACTATCTTGCTTTAGCTGCTACTATATTCTCTCTTGTTATGTACTATATTACATTTTATAAACAAGGATATCTAAAAAAGGAAAATTTAAAAATAGATGAGAAATAATCTCATCTATTTTTTATTCAAAGTCCTCTAATACACTATTAAGTTCTGTATTTCCAATAGCCTCTATTCCTGTTTTTACCTTTTCTAAATCTACATCTGTTAAATATCTTGTTTGAATTTCAGTATCTTCTTTTAGTTGCAATTTTCCGTTTTCATCTATTGTATAAATTCCTAAAACACCATTATGTTCTTTAATTAAATAATGTTGGTCGCAAAATCCTTCTTCCTGCTTATAAATAGTTACTTCATTTGATGAAAAACTATCTACATCCCAACCTTTATAATATTTTTCAGTTTCACTTTTATTTTTATTAATTAGCTCTTCTGGTACTTCTTCTGTTTCCTTTAATAAATGATCACATCCTATAAAATACCTTTTTTTTAATATCTTTGCATTTGGTGATATCTTTTCCTCAGTTGTGGATGTATAAATTATATTCTCAACTTCATCTGCTAATCTTTTATTTTCTACAATATTTATTTCATCAGTTTTGCCTTTATTGTATACTGAAATTCCTACTGCAACACCTATTAATAATAAAAAAACTGCTAATGCAATAATCCATCCTTTTTTCATACTATATCAATCCTTCTTTTATATTTAATATTAGTATGAAATTTTCTGGAAATTTTATTCATTTTTTATACAATTTGTAATCAGATAACTATATAATTATATGCAGATGCACGAATTAATCGATTTGTAATAGCAAGTCCTAGTCCTTCATTTCCGACACCTTCAATTATTATTAAATCAACATTCTCTTTATCTGCTCTTCTCAAAAAAGTAAATATATTTTGTGCCACTTCATCTAAAGAACTTCCCATATTCCACTTATGTTTTGAAATATATCTATCTATATGCTCACCTTTTGCTAAAACTAAAACATTTTCATTCTGCTCAGTAATTTCATTTATCTTTTCAATCATTTTATCAGCATTTTTGCTATATACCATTACACACTTTGTATTTGGTGCATAATGTTTATATTTCATTCCAGGCGATGAAACAACTTCATCCTTTTTAACTTGTCCTAATACATTTTTGTCAACTTTAACCTGATTTGCAACTGTTTCCAATTGTTCTTTTGTTATTTTTCCTGGTCTAAGTATATTAATGTTTTCCTCATCAACTTTAATAACTGTTGACTCTAAACCTATGTCAGTTGAACCTCCATCTAAAATATACTCTACTTTACCATCAAGTTCTTCAATAATATCATCTACATTTGTTCCACTAGGTTTTCCAGAAACATTTGCACTAGGAGCTGCAATTGGAACTCCTGATTTTTCAATCAGCTTTTTGGCAATTAAATTGCTTGGCATTCTAATTCCTACTGTGTCTAAATTTGCTGTTACAACATTTGGAATTATCTCATTACTTTTACGTTTAAATATTATAGTAAGGGGACCTGGCCAAAAATTTTCAATTAATTTTCTCTCTAAATCCGTTATTTCTTCAACTATTTCTTCCACCATCTTTATATCAGAAACATGTACAATTAAAGGATTATCCTGTGCTCTACCTTTTGCCTCAAATATCTTTTTTACAGCATTTGCATCTAATGCATTAGCACCTATTCCATATACTGTTTCTGTTGGAAACAATACTAAATTTCCCTTTATAATTTCATCAGCTGCTTCTTGTATTTCTTCTTCTTTAATTTCATTTATTTGGTTTGAATATTTTGATAACATCTTTTTCTTCCTTTTTTATTTTTCCTATATATTATACTACTTTTTAGTTATTTTTCAATATCTAGCATTTTATTCACATTTACTTTGCCATTCTTTATTGTAATAGTTATCTCTCCATGTAAATCTGTCCTATATATTTCACAACCGCAATTCATTTAGTCTTTCTAAAACTTCACCATTCGGATGTCCAAAAGTATTTTTTTCTCCAACTCCAATAAGTGCTATTTCTGGTTTAACCATTTCCAAAAACTGTTGTATTGAGGAACTTTTTGAGCCATGATGTGCAACCTTTAATATATTTGATTTTAATTTTTCTGTTTCTTTATATTTCCTTATTATCTTCTCTTCAGCAACCTTTTCTATATCTCCAGTAAATAATATGCTACACTTTTGAAAATTAAATTTACTAACAATTGAATTATTATTTAAAATATTTTGCTTTATTAGGTCACTATCAGGAAATACAATCTCTAAATTGCAATATTTATCAATTACAATCTTGTCACCTGCTTTAACTTTAATAACATTTGTATGTTTTGAATCTATTAATTTTAAAAATTTATCAAAGTTTTCTGAATCTTTGCCTTGTTCTCCTATAATTACATTTTTTACTCTTATATTTTCCAAAATTGTGAATAATCCTTGGCAATGATCTGAATCAAAATGTGTAAATAATAAATAATCTACATTCAGAATTGATTTATTTAATAAATATGGTAATAAAGTTTGTTTTCCAACATCAAATGTTGCAAATTCACTTCCTCCACCATCAATAATAATTTTCTTTTTAGATGGTGTTGTAATAAGTGTACTATCTCCTTGTCCAACATCTATAAAATTAATTGTTAGCTTATTAGTTGGCAAGATTGTAAATATATAAGGTAATATAATAAAAAATATAAGCAAAATAATTATTTTTTTATATTTGTTTTTTAATATTGGGTATATTTTTAGGATATCTTCTTTAAAAAAATACATTATAATAATCAAATAATAAATTATAATTTGCCAAATTTTTGGCGTTGATATTAAAAATTTAGTTGAAGGTATTTTGCTTGAAATCTCTGCAATGAAAATAAATATTTTTAATAATGGCTTTAATAAAAAAGCAACTACATAGGCAATCGGCTCAATAATTAGTGAAACACAGAAAATCATCCCTAAAATCAAACATATTCCCATTATAGGCGTTGCAAGTAAATTTGATATTATAAATGTTAACGATATAGTGTTAAAATGGTAAGCCATAATTGGTATTATAACTATATTAGCTGCTAAAGACATTATAGTGGTTTGTTCTATATATATTAATGTTTTATATTCACATTCACTATATTTTTTTGTTGTTTTCTTTTTTTCTTTCTTTGTCGACTCTTTTTTCTTAGTAATACCTTTTAGCTTTAATCTAATATTGTATAATAATTCTACAAATACAACTATACCAATAGTACCTCCAAATGAAAGTTGAAATCCAATATCAAATAATGAATATGGATTAAATATTAATATTACAAGTGCACTTATTCCCAAATTATTAAATGTATCTGATTTTATAAACAAAATCTCGGCAATTAGGTTTAATATTGCCATTATACATGCTCTCGATACAGAAGGAGTACAACCTGCCAAAAACATAAAGCACACTAAAAGTATGCATATACAATATCTTGCCCACCTCTTGTGTATTTTTAAACAAGATAAAAAAGTTGAAAAGCCTAATAATATGTATGATATATGTGCTCCAGAAATTGCAAGTGTATGTGATAAGCTTGCCTCTCTAAAATACAATTCTGTCTCACTACTTATTCCAGCTTTTTCTCCTAAAAGTAAACATGCACATAATCCAGCCTCTTCTTCCGGCAAAATTTTATATATTCTATTTATTAAACCACTTCTAAAATCATTTATGAATTTACTAAAAATATTAACATTATCTCTGCCTAATATTTTTATTTCTTCTTTTTTAGTACTGACAGTTCCACAAATTTTTTTAGTTTTCAAATAACTACTATAATCAAATCCCCCTTCATTTCTCTCAGTATATGGTGCTTCAAAACTAGAATTAAAAGTTATTTCATCTCCAAATTTTAATCCTATATACTCTTTATTTCCTTTCACATCACAAATAAGATTAAACTTTTTTCTTTTTACTTCTCCAGTTTTGAAATTATATGTTTTCACTACTCGAATTTTATATTGTGTTTTATATTTCTTTTGATTACCATTTGATATAATAATACCCTGTATTCTTATTTGTTGTTTATTATATGTCTTTTTTATTTCTAAGTAATTGTTTTCTAAATAGCAAACATAAACACTAAATATTATTATAAAAAACATTAAAATTCTTATGTTTTTATTATGTTTTATATAAATAATAATTATAAATCCTACACACAATAAAAGAGCTATACTTTTTAAGTATAGCCCTATTATAATTCCTAAAATTGCTCCAATAGCGGCAATACAACCTGGTCTCATTTTCAACCTTTCTATATAGTGCCCCTATTAAATTAGTCTTAATGCTGAATAAAATCTTCCTTTATAAATCGTTTTAAAACTTGATATTTCAACCGCATAACATGTTGTTGATGCATGAATAAAATTATCATTTCCAAGATATATTCCACAATGTCCTATCCCTTTTCCCGTTTCATAATCAGTCAAAAAGACTATATCTCCAACTTGCAATTCACTGTATTTAGTAATTTTCTTTCCTTTTCCACATCTGTACTGAGAATTTGCTCCATGTGGAATATTGATTCCAAAATGCTTATATACGTACATTGTATATCCTGAACAATCAAAAGTTCCATTTGATCCGTCCCCGCCATACACATATTTATATCCTAAATATTTTTTCGCGTATGCAACAATATCAGTACCTTTTATTGTTGTATTATCATCTTTGGTTGTATTATTACTTGTAGATACTTTTGTATCTTCTTTAGATGTATTTTTTTCTGTTGTTGTTTCAACTTTTTGTGTTGTCTTGTTTTCTGTTCTTGAAACAGAATTACTTCTTGTTGTCACAACTTTTGAGTCTGATACAAATTCTTTTGAAACATATCCTATAGTATTTCCAGTTTTTACTTTATACCATTTTCCATCTTCACCAATTATAGTTAATTGTGTATTTAATGATAATACTTTTACTATATTATATGAAGTTCCAGCTCCTTTTCTCATATTAACAGAACTTTCACTTATATATGCTGTTTTTTCTGTATATGAATCTGTGTTATTATCTTGATTATCATTTTTATTATCAGATGTTGTTGGTGCTTTTGTATCTTCTAAATACTCTGTCCTTACCCAACCACAATTATAGTCTGTTTGTATATAAGACCATCCTGAAATCTCGTTTACTAGTACTACACTTTTATTCTTTTTTAAAGTTTCAATATTACTTGAATAGATTAAAGGTAATATTTTAACTGTAGTATCTTGTTTTACTTTTTTATACACAATCGTATCTGTTTCTTGATTTTCATCTTTATTATTCTGGCTAGTAGTTTCGTTGGTAGTTTCTTCGTTTGAAGTATTATTTGATACTACTTGGTTATTATTTTCTGTGTTATTATCAGTTGTTGTTGTTTTCTCTTCATTTACTATTTTTACATATTCTTTACTTACATAACCTGTGTATGTTTTATATTTAATTTTGTACCAATCGCCTTCTTCTGAAATCATTTCACATTCAACGCCTTTAAATAGCATAGCTACTACTTTTGAGTCTGTTGAAGGGCTTTTTCTTATATTCAAAGTATCTCCAGTAACTTTCAAAGTCGTTGCAGATTTAGAAATAGTTGATATTGTTAAAACAGTAGCTGCCGTAAGTGTAAAAGTTATCAATATTTTTTTTAAATTCTTCATTAAAAGAACTCTCCTTTTTCAATATTAAAATTATTTTGTTCTTTGGTACGAATATAGTATATAATTAAAGTCTAAAAATGTCAATAAAATTAGATGATAAAAAGCAAGGTGTCACAATTTCTTGTAACCCTTGCTTTTTTCTATATTACATAATTTAAATTAAGCAATAATTTCAGATACAACACCTGAACCTACTGTACGTCCACCTTCACGAATAGCGAATCTTAATCCGTTTTCGATAGCGATTGGAGTGATAAGTTCGATAGTCATATCAACGTTATCTCCCGGCATAACCATTTCTGTTCCAGCTTGTAATTCGATAACACCTGTAACGTCTGTTGTTCTGAAGTAGAATTGTGGTCTATATCCATTAAAGAATGGAGTATGACGTCCACCTTCTTCTTTAGTTAGAACGTATACTTGTGCTTTGAATTTTGTATGTGGATGAATTGTTCCAGGTTTTGCTAATACTTGACCTCTTTCAACTTCGTTTCTTTGTGTACCTCTTAATAAGATACCAACGTTATCTCCAGCTTCTGCTTGGTCTAATGTTTTTCTGAACATTTCAACACCAGTAACAACTGTTTTCTTAGATTCTTTAGCTAAACCAACAATTTCAACTTCGTCTTGAAGTTTTACTTGTCCTCTTTCAACTCTACCAGTAACAACTGTACCTCTACCACTGATTGTCATAACGTCTTCAATTGGCATTAAGAATGGTTGGTCAATTGGTCTTTCTGGAGTTGGAATATAGCTATCAACAGCATCCATAAGTTCTTTGATTGGAGCATATACAGGATCATTAGGATCTGTAGATGTGCTTTCTAGAACTTTTAATGATGAACCTTTAATTATTGGAATCTCATCACCTGGGAAATCATAGCTTGATAATAAGTCTCTAACTTCCATTTCAACTAATTCTAGTAATTCTGGATCATCAACCATATCGCATTTATTTAAGTAAACAACGATATATTTAACACCTACTTGACGAGCAAGTAAGATGTGCTCTCTTGTTTGTGGCATTGGGCCATCAGCTGCAGAAACAACTAAGATTGCTCCATCCATTTGAGCAGCACCAGTAATCATGTTTTTAACATAATCAGCGTGTCCTGGACAGTCAACGTGTGCATAGTGTCTTTTTTCTGTTTCATATTCAACGTGTGCTGTGTTGATTGTGATTCCTCTTGCTTTTTCTTCTGGAGCACTGTCGATTTGATCATATGCTTCATATTTAGCTTTTCCTAGTAATCCTAGGTATTTTGTAATAGCTGCTGTTGTTGTTGTTTTACCATGGTCAACGTGGCCGATTGTACCAATGTTAACGTGTGGTTTTGTTCTTTCAAATTTTGCTTTTGCCATTTAATTTTCCTCCTTAATTTTGTTAGGGATTTTTTAATCTCCTATATTTATTTTTAATTTTTTAATATTAAAATCTTTTTCAAGTATTTGTATTTTATACTATTTTGCGGTTAAAATCAAGTACTTTTTATTATTTTGTCTAAGCATTTTAAAGGCTTAGTTTTGTTTTTTTGCTCTTGATGCAACTATGTTATCAAATACAGATTTTGGAACTTCTTCATAATGGCTTGGTTCCATTGAGTAAGTACCTCTACCTTGTGTTTTTGAACGTAAGTCTGTTGCATATCCAAACATTTCTGATAATGGAATAAAGCTTCTAATAACTTGGTTTCCTTGAATAGCTTCCATTCCTTCTAGTCTACCACGTCTAGAGTTAATGTCTCCAATAACATCTCCCATGTATTCTTCTGGAACTGTTACTTCAACTCTCATGATTGGCTCTAATATAACTGATTTAGCTTGTTTACATCCTTCTTTGAATGCCATAGAACCAGCAATTTTGAATGCCATTTCTGAAGAGTCAACTTCATGGTAAGAACCATCTACTAATGTAGCTTTGAAATCAATTACAGGGTATCCTGCTAAAATACCGTTTTGAGCAGCTTCTCTAACACCTTCTTCAATTGGTTTGATGTATTCTTTTGGAACAACACCACCAACGATTTTGCTCTCAAATTCAATTCCTTTTCCTGCCTCTAATGGTTCCATTTCTAGCCATACGTCACCGTATTGACCTCTACCACCAGATTGACGAATGAATTTACCTTGTACTTTAACTTTATTTCTAATTGTTTCTTTGTAAGAAACTTGTGGTTTACCTACACTACATTCAACTTTAAATTCTCTTTTTAAACGATCAACGATAATGTCTAAGTGTAATTCACCCATACCAGCGATGATTGTTTGACCAGATTCTTGGTCTGTCCATGTTTTGAATGTTGGATCTTCTTCAGCAAGTTTTGCTAAAGCTATACCCATTTTTTCGCTATTTGCTTTATCTTTTGGCTCAATAGCTATATCAATAACAGGCTCTGGGAATTCCATTGATTCTAATATAATTGGATGTGCAGGATCACATAATGTATCACCTGTTCCAACTTCTTTTAAACCAACTGCAGCTGCAATATCACCAGCATATACTTTATCAATATCTTGTCTGTGATTTGAGTGCATTAATAGAATTCTTCCCATTCTATCTTTTTTATCTTTATTTGCATTTAATATTGTTGAACCAGCTTCTAATGTACCAGAATATACTCTGAAGAAGCAAAGTTTTCCAACAAATGGATCTGTTGCAATTTTAAATGCTAATGCAGCAAATGGTTCACTATCAGATGTTTTTCTTTCTGCTTCGTTTCCATCCATATCAACACCCTTAATATCTGCAATATCAAGTGGTGATGGCATAAAGTTAACAACTGCATTTAATAATTCTTGTACACCTTTGTTCTTGTAAGAAGAACCACAGCATACAGGAATAAGTTTGTTAGCAATTGTACCTTTTCTGATACCTTTAATGATTTCTTCTTCAGTTAGTTCTTCACCTTCTAAATATTTCATCATTAATTCATCATCTTGCTCAGCTGCTGCTTCAACTAATTTTGCTCTAAATTCTTCAGCTTGTGCTTGTAATTCAGCAGGTATATCACATACTTCGATTTCTTTTCCTAAATCATCTTTGTGAATAAATGCTTTCATTTTAATTAAATCAACAATACCTTTGAAGTTTTCTTCTGCTCCAACTGGTAATTGAATTGGAACTGCATTTGCTTTTAAACGATTGTGTAATTGTTCTACACAAAGCATAAAATCAGCACCTGTAGTATCCATTTTATTTACATATACCATTCTTGGAACTTGGTATTTATCAGCTTGTCTCCAAACTGTTTCTGTTTGTGGTTGTACACCACCTTTAGCTGCTAATACTGTTACAGCACCATCAAGAACTTTTAAAGATCTTTGAACTTCAACTGTAAAATCAACATGCCCAGGAGTATCAATAATATTGATACGATGTCCTAGCCATTGACAAGTTGTAGCTGCAGAAGTAATTGTAATACCTCTTTCTTGTTCTTGGACCATCCAGTCCATAGTTGCTGCGCCTTCATGAACTTCACCAATTTTATGTGTTTTACCTGTATAGAAAAGTATTCTTTCTGTTGTAGTTGTTTTTCCAGCATCAATGTGAGCCATGATTCCTATATTTCTTGTTTTCTCTAAAGGAAATTCTCTTCCAGCCACTTATTTTTCCTCCTCTTATTTAGTTTAATTGTGTATTTTTTATAATTCTAATTTCAAAATCAAAAACAAAGCAAAAGTGGTATATTGCTAGGAAAGCGAGCTAAAAAATTTGAGATTATACTGATGTATATCGAAAAGTTTTTTAGCGATGCTTGACAACGCAAGATGCCGCTTTTCATTTGTTTTTTAAAATTTGTAATGAGCGAAAGCTCTATTAGCTTCAGCCATTTTATGCATATCTTCTTTTTTCTTAAATGCTCCACCATTTCCAGCTACAGCATCCATAATTTCACCTGCAAGTTTTTCAGCCATAGTTTTTTCATGTCTTTTTCTAGCATATATAACTAACCATCTTAAACCTAAAGTTTGTCTTCTTTCTGGTCTAATTTCGATTGGTACTTGGTATGTAGCACCACCAATTCTTCTAGCTTTAACTTCTAGAACTGGCATTACATTTTCAAGTGCTGCTTGGAAAACTTCTAGTGGATCTTTTTGCTCTTTTTCTTTAATGATGTCAAATGCATCATAAACTATACCTTGAGCAACTGTTTTTTTACCATCTAGCATAACATTGTTAACTAATTTTGTAACAACCTTGCTATTATATATTGGATCTGGTAAAACTTCTCTTTTTGCTATAAATCCTTTTCTTGGCACTATTCTTCCCTCCTTTTAGAATTTCATACTAAACCGTATGATAGGTACTCTGAAAAGCTCTATGCTTTTCCGTATAGTGCTATATAATGTATTATAAATTTAAGTACCTTAAATTAGTAATAGATTATATGCACCATCTCAAATTTCTACTTTTTTGGACGCTTAGCTCCATACTTAGAACGAGCTTGCATTCTGTCTTTAACACCTGCTGTATCTAATGTTCCTCTGATAATGTGGTATCTAACACCTGGAAGGTCTTTTACTCTTCCTCCTCTAATTAAAACAACACTGTGTTCTTGTAGGTTGTGTCCTATACCTGGAATATATGAAGTAACTTCATATCCATTAGATAGTCTAACTCTGGCAACTTTTCTTAAAGCTGAGTTTGGTTTCTTAGGTGTTACAGTTTTTACAACAGTACATACACCTCTTTTTTGTGGTGCTCTTTTGTTAGTCATTCTTTTATTCATAGAATTATAACCATGTTGTAATGCTGGTGCTGTTGATTTTGTTGTAGAACTTTTTCTACCTTTTCTTACTAATTGATTAATTGTTGGCACTTAAATTTCACCTCTTTTCTATAATTAAAAATAAAATATTCTACGAAAAAGTAATATATGTTACTTTTTTGTGACAAATAAACCGTTAGGGAAATACACTCTTCGCGTATTTTACACTAACGGTTTATATTGTATCATTTTCCTATTTAAAAGTCAACAGTTTCGCTTGTATTTTCTTATATTACAATGCAAAAGACCCTCTTTGTATGAGGGTCTTTTTTTATTATCTTTGATTTTGTTCTTGTGCTTTATGTTTATTAATATATTCTTGCTCTTTTGCTTCTCTTACTTCTTTTCTATATTCAACATCTACATGTTGTCTAAGTGATTCTAAAAATGCATCTTTTTGTTGTTCTGTAGCAGTTTTAGTTTTTGCTGGTTTACCAGCTTTTTTCTTAGGATCTGCAGAACTCTCAACCTTTCCAAATGTTTCTCTAAATTTTGCTGGTATTGATTTGAAGAAGTTTTTAAATTTAGTCCATACAGTTACTTTAGTTGGTAAATTTTCTCCTTTTCTTGCTTGTTTTTTGTTTTGTTGAATTCTTCTAACTGTTTCTGCAATTTGAGCTTGGATTTCTGGATCATCAACTTCTTGTCTTGCATTTTCAGGTTCATCTTCTAGTCTTTCTTCATCTTCAACTTTTCTAGTATATCTTCCTTTAGATTCAGAAGCTCTTAATTGAATGTCATCCCAGGTTTTGTTAGCAAATAAAGTTCTCCAAGCAAGATTGCATTTTCCAATTTTTGTTTTTAAATCTTCAATTTTTGTTTTTGATTTTTCAAATATTTCTTTTTGTGTTTTTAATTCTTTCTCTGCCTTTTCTTTTCTTATTTGTAAATCATTGTACTCATCTTGTCCCATTTCCATGGTTTTCTTTTCATCTTTTAATATTTTATTTACTTCGTCAAGTTCTTTTTTAGCTTCTCCATAGGCTTTTTTACTATCATCTCTAGCAGTTATAGTTTCTGATAATTTTGTTTCTAATTTTTCTCTGTATTCTATAATTTTTGTAATTTGAGTTTTATTTTTTCTATATCCTTCTAGGTTGTTTATTTTTTTGCTCTTTTTGTCAATTTCTTTTTCTAGTCTTTCTCTAGTTTCATCATCTAGCCCTTTTTCTGATGCTTCCATTCCATCGATTTGTTTTTGTATATTTTCCATTTCCTCTTGTAGTTTTTCAACTTCCGCATCAATTGATTCTTGCATTTTATCATCAGGCATATCTTTGAATTTTGTATCAATCTCTTCATACACTTTATCTAACGCTCTTTTTTTCATATAAATTACTCCTTTAACTGGATATATTTTTTCATATACTTTATTATACCATGTTTTCTATTTTTTTGCAACTATATTATGTAAATTAATGCAATCTGTAATTAAAACTTAACATATTTGTAACAATTATGTAACATTTATATAATTAAATTGTAGTTTTTAGGTTTTCCAAAGCTCTATCTGCTAATTTCGAATATTTTAATTTTTTATCTTTTATTTTTTCAGAAAGTTCTGGTAAAATTCCAAAGTTTGCATTCATTGGTTGAAAATTGTCATTTGTTGTTGATATATATTTGCTTAACGCTCCTATCATTGTAAGCTCTGAAAATATTACTTTTCTTTCTGTTTTATTATATTGTTCTATTGCATTTAGTGCTGCTACTAGTCCTGATGATATTGATTCAACATATCCTTCCACTCCTGTAATTTGTCCTGCAAAATATATATTTCTATTAACTTTTAGTTTATAAGTTGGTTCTAATAGTTTGGTAGAATTTATATAGGTATTTCTGTGCATCACTCCATATTTCACAAAATTTGCATTTTCTAATCCTGGAATCATACTAAATACCTTTTGTTGTTCTCCAAATTTTAAATTTGTTTGGAATCCAACCATATTAAACAAATTACCTTCTGTATTATCTTGTCTTAGTTGTACAATTGCATAAGGTCTGTACCCTGTTCTTGGATCTGTAAAGCCAACCGGTTTTAATGGTCCAAATCTTAAAGTGTCTATTCCTCTTTTTGCCATTATTTCTATAGGCATACATCCTTCAAATATTTCTTTTTTTTCAAAATCATGTAATGTTACAACTTCTGCATTTACTAAATCATTCCAAAATTTTTCATATTCTTCTTTATTCATTGGTAAGTTTAAATAGCTTGCTTCATTTTGAGTTTTTATTCTTTCTGTCCATTTCTCTATATCTTCTTCTTTTTCCCTTTCTTGTTCATAGCGTTCACCCCAAAATGCAATATTCATATCTATTGAATCTTTTTCAATAATTGGTGCTGCTGCATCATAAAAAAACAATTTATCTTGCCCTGTTATTTTTAAAATTTCATTTGATAAATTATCTGATGTTAGTGGTCCTGTTGCTATAATAACAATTCCGTCACTAGCCATATTTTCTAATTCATTTTTATCTGTTATAGCTTCATTTCCTATTTCTTTTCTAATTATCTCTATATTTTCCATTTTTTCTAATTCTTCTGTTACTCTTTTAGAAAAAACTTCTCTGTCAACTGCTAATGCTTGCCCAGCTGGTACTGATGTTTCATCTGCTATTTTTATCAAAAGTGAATCTAGTATTCTTAATTCTTCTTTTAATAGTCCACATGCATTTGTATGTAAATTTGATTTAAATGAATTGCTACATACTACCTCTGCTAAATTTTTGTTAGTATGCGCAGGCGAAAATTTTTGTGGTTTCATTTCATATAGTTTAACTTTTATTCCTCTTTTAGCAATTTGATATGCTGCTTCCGAACCAGCTAGTCCTCCACCTATTATTGTTATATAATCCTTCATTTTATCTCCTTATCCAAATAATTTCATTATGTCTTCTTTAGATAATTGGTTTATAAATGTATTTTGAGTTGATAACATATTATCTGCCAATTTAGCCTTTTTTTGTTGTAATTCATAAATTTTTTCTTCAATTGAATTTTTAGTAATTAATTTATAAACTTGAACATTATTTTTTTGTCCTATTCTATAAGTTCTATCTGTCGCCTGATTTTCAGCCGACAAATTCCACCATGGATCATAATGAATTACTACATCTGCTCCAGTTAAGTTTAAACCTGTTCCTCCTGCTTTTAATGATATTAAAAATACTTTAATATTTTCATCTTCATTAAATTTATCAACAAGTTCTATTCTTTCTGATACTTTAGTTTGTCCTGTTAATTTTAAATATGATATCTTATTATTTTTAAGTTCTTTTTCAATCATTTCAAACATTGAAGTATAACCTGAAAACAATAATATTTTATGACCACTTTCAACTGTATTTTTTATAAGTTCAACACATTGTATAAGTTTGCTACTTTCTCCATCATAATTTTGTAAAAACAATTTTGGATGACAGCATATTTGTCTTAATCTCATTAAAAGAGCTAATATTTTGATTTGACTGCTCTCAAATCCATTTGCTTTTATTTCGTCATTTATTTCTTTTCTAGCCTTAGCCAAATATGATAAATATACTTTTTGTTGTTCTTCTTGCATTTCATTGTATAACACACTTATTGTTTTATCTGGAAGTTCTGTTAATACTTCTTTTTTTATTCTTCTTAATACAAAAGGATCTATCATTTTCTTTAACTTTTCTAAGCTAGGTTCATTTTCTTCTTTCACTATAGGTGTTTCAAATATTTCTTTAAATTTTTTATATTTAAATAAATATCCAGGCATAATAAAATCAAATATAGACCATAGTTCAGATAGTGAATTTTCTATTGGAGTGCCTGTTAGTGCAAACCTTGTTTTAGTTAGTATTTTCTTTATTGCTTTAGCATTTTGCGTATTATTATTTTTAACATATTGAGCTTCATCAGCTATCATATATCTGAAATTAAATGCCTTTTCTTCATATATATCTATGTCTCTTTTTAGTGAATCATAAGATGTAATTACTAAATCATATTGTGGTATTTTAGATATTTTTTTAGCTCTTTCTAATGCATTTCCACTAATTACACATACTTTTAAACTTGGTGCAAATTTATTAGCTTCCCCAAACCAATTTAAAGTTAAAGAACTTGGGCATACAACTAACGAAGGCATTTTTCCTTCTTTGTTTACATAGTCTAATATTACTGCTAGTACTTGGATTGTTTTTCCAAGCCCCATATCATCTGCTAGTATTCCACCAAATTCATATTTATCCAATGTTTTTAGCCACTGATATCCTATCTTTTGATATGTTCTTAAATCTGCATTTAAATTATCTGGAACTGATATTTCAACATTTTTTTGATTTGTATGTAAACTATCTACCATTGTCTTATATGATTCATCTTTATTTATTTCAACATTATTTAAATTTTTCAAACATCTCTCTAAATAAAGACTTCTATAACTTTGAAGTGTAATTACACCGTCTTTTAAGTTTGTATACCCGTTTTCCATATCAAGATTTAAATTATCTAAAAATTTTAGTGTATCATTTTCTTTTAAATTAATGTAACTTCCATCTTTTAATCTATAAAATGTCTTTTTTAGTTTATATTTTTCCATTATTTCTGATAAGTCAGATAATTCAATTCCTATTTGTGATAAATCAATTTGAAGTAAATTATTTTCTACTCTTACCCCAATTGCTTTCATTTGTGGTGAACGTACTTCTTTTTTCTTAAAAGTTTCTGTTGCTAAAACTTCATATTTTTTCATATATTCTTCAATATCAGTTGATAAAAATTGGTATATTTTTTCTTCATCAACTAATATTAATCTTGCATTATTTTTATCTAGCATAAATCCTGTATTAATAAATTGATTTAATGCCTCATTTTCTTTTATCATATTTCGTGCAAAATTTATATTCTGATTTATTAATGGATTAAATTCATTTTTTCCATAGCAAAACTTTATGTCTGCTAAAACATTATTGTTTTGGTCATAATCTAAATATATTTTTACTCCTAATTTTTGAGGAATATACTTTTCTTTTATGTATTTAGGCAATTCTTCAGTAATTACTTTTTCCTCTATTTTAGGAGCTATCATAGCAAAGAAATTAGTTATTTCTTTTTCATCCATAATAATTTCATTTGTATAATTTTTTCTTAGTACATCTAATATTTTTATTATGGTCTCTTGAAAACTTTTTTCACATTTGTATAAAGTATCTGAAAATAGCATATATACATATTCTTTTCCTTGAAGAATATCATATTCAAAAACGTCAATATTACATCTTAACCTAAATTTGTTTCCATCTAATTCTGTAATATTAAAGTATATATTTGGTTCTTCATCTGCAAAATATATACTTTTTTCTGTTGAATTTATTTGAAAAATAACATCTTTATTTTTTAAAATTTCAAAAATATCATCTAATCCTGTATTTGATAGCAAAATGTTATCTTGAATAAAGTTATTTCTATAGTACGTATAATTCATTTCATTACTATATTTTATAATTTCTGCATATTTAAGTAAAAATGATAAAATCTCTTGCGATTCTTTTTCAAATGATTCAGTGCTATGTATAAAATTTAATTTTGCCCCATATTGATATGTTTCATTATGTAACATTTTATCATAAAACTCTGGTAGATTTTTTATTTTATATAGTTGTTTTTCTCCTATTTTAAATTCTACTTTTAATTGCTTTTTGAAATTATCATAGAAAAACTTTGGTACAATTCTAATATTTTTACTAATACTTTCAGTCTCATTTTGAGCAACATCTTCACTTTCCAAAAAAGTACTTAATAATTGCTTAAATACTCTATGATTTTCCTTTTCTCTTATTTTTTCTTTTTCTTCTAACATAGCAATCTCCTTGAAATTTTATCAATTTGTTATTATATCATAGGTAATGACGATTATCAAGAAATATGACATAATTTTAAAAACGAGGCATATGCCTCGCTCTTAAAATTATTATTTAGTTTTTCTTTTAGTTGTTTTCTTTCTACTTTTTTTAGTTTTAGTTTTTTCTTTCTTTTCTTCTTTTGGCCCTGGGCTCCATTTTTCTCCTATTTTAGGTGGGTTCCATGATATATATTCGCAACTATTTGGATTGTTTTCGCACACATAAAATTTTCTACCTCTTTTAGATTTTTTTACTTGAACTTTTCCACCACATACTGGACATGGCACGTCAATTGTTTCTATAATTGGTTTTGCATTTTTACATTCAGGATAACCAGGGCAAGCTAAGAATTTTCCATATCTACCATATTTTATTACCATCATTCTTCCACATTTTTCACATGGTACATCAGATACTTCTTCCACCAATTCAACATGTTCTAACTCTTTTTCAACTCTATCCAAAGTTATTTTGAATGGTCCATAAAATTCTCTTATAACCTGTTTCCATGGTTTTTTTCCTTCTGCAACTTCATCAAATTCCTCTTCTATTTTAGCTGTAAATTCAACATTTATAACATCCGGGAAATTTTCAACCAATAGTTTATTTACTATTTTTCCTAAGTCTGTTGGAATTAGTTGTTTTTGCTCTTTCTGAATATATCTTCTTTCTAAAATCGTTGTAATTGTTGGTGAATAAGTACTTGGTCTTCCTATTCCTTTTTCTTCTAATGCTTTTACTAAACTTGCTTCTGTATACCTTGCAGGTGGTTGTGTAAAGCTTTGCTTTGCTTCTAATTTTTCTTTTTTTACTTCTTGCCCAATTAATAAATCTGGAATAGAATTATCCTCTTCTTCTTTTTCATCTTCTAAAGTTTCGACATATAGAGTCATAAAACCTTTGAATTTTAAAGTTTGTCCACTTGCTTTAAAATTATAGTTATTTACATCAATATTAGCTGTAACTGTATCATATATAGCATTAGACATTTGGCTTGCAATGAATCTGTTATATATTAAACGATATAATTTATACTGATCTGTTGTTAAAAAATCTTTGATTTTTTCTGGTTCTAAGTCTATATATGTTGGTCTAATTGCTTCATGTGCATCTTGAGCATTTTGTTTTGTTTTATAGTAACGATTTTCATAATAATTTTCGCCATATTTTTGTGTAATAACTTCCTTTGCTTTAGCTCTTGCCTCGTCAGAAATTCTTGTTGAATCAGTTCTCATATATGTAATCAAACCAACAGTTCCCTTTTCTCCAACGTGAACACCTTCATATAGTCCTTGTGCAACAGACATTGTCTTTTTTAGTGTAAAACTTAATTTTCTAGATGCTTCTTGTTGCATAGTACTTGTTGTAAATGGTGGTGCTGGAGTTCTTTTTTTCTCTCCTTTTTTTACATCTGATACAATATATTTACCTTTTTCTATATTTTTTAATATCTCGTCCACTTCTTCTTTAGTATGTATTTCTATTTTCTTGTTATCTTTTCCATATAATGTAGCTTGAAAGTTTTTATCAGAATTTGGTTCTAATAAGTTAGCGTATATATTCCAGTATTCCTCAGGGATAAATTTTTCTATTTCTTCTTCTCTATCAACAATTAATTTTACTGCAACTGATTGTACCCTACCTGCTGATAATCCTCTTTTTACCTTTTTCCATAATACTGGACTAATTTTATATCCAACTATTCTATCTAATACTCTACGAGCTTGTTGAGCATCCACTAAATCCATATTTATTGTTCTTGGCTTTTTTATACTTTCTTTTACTGTTTCTTTTGTAATTTCGTTAAATGTGACTCTACAATTGCTATTTTCTGGTATTTCTAAAATGTGTGATAAGTGCCAAGCAATAGCTTCTCCCTCGCGATCAGGGTCAGATGCTAAGTATACTTGTTTTGCTGATTTTGCTTCTTTTTTTAAGCTCTTTATTAAGTCTCCTTTTCCACGAATATTTATATATTCTGGTTCAAAATCATTTTCAATGTCAACTGCCATTTTTGATTTTGGTAAATCTCTAATATGCCCCATTGATGCCATAACTTTTACATTTCCGCCTAAAAACTTCTTAATTGTATTTGCTTTTGCTGGTGATTCAACAATAATTAGCTTGTCTGCCATTTAATTTCTCCTTAATAGTAATTTTAAGTGATTTTTAGAGCTGTCGTTCAAAAATCACCTTTATAATTCTTTAATTTCTTTGTAAATCTTTTCTTCTACATTTTGTATAGCAACTTGATTTGCTTTTTTTCCCATATCTTTTAATGCATTTTTATTTTCTACTAAGTTTGTAATTGTACTATTTAACTCATTTGATGTCAAGTTTTTGTCTAATATAATTTTAGCTGCCCCAATATTTTCTAATACTTTTGCATTATATTCCTGATGGTTTTCTGTTGCAAAAGGAAATGGAATGAATATTGCTGGTACTCCCACATTTGCAATTTCTGTTATTGTCATTGCTCCACTTCTAGAAACAACTAAATCAACAATATTCATTATTTCTTCCATATTGTATATATATGGAACTATACTAACATCTTCAATATTATCAATCTCTATAGAATATTTTTCTTTTAGTTCATTTTTTATTTTTTCATATTGTGCTGGTCCAGCTGCCCATAAAATTTGATAATTTTGATTTTGTTTTTTAGATATTATTTCTAATAAACTGTCATTTATACTTTTAGCTCCCTGGCTTCCTCCAAAAAACAATACTATTGGTTTATTATCATTTAATTTATTTTCTTTTAATAATTCTTTTTTTCTTTCTTCTGATATCTTTACTTTCTTCACTTTAGTAGGAGTTCCTGTTACCACTACTTGTTTAGCTTTAGGCAACCTTTTTTTTGCATCTTCAAATCCTACTAATACTTTTTTTGCTTTGTTTGAAAGTATTTTCACAGCTACTCCTGGGAAAGCATTACTTTCATGTAATACAACTGGTACTTTTCTTTTTTGAGCAGCTATTCCAATTGGTACACAAATATAACCTCCAGTGCCTATTACTACATCTGGTTTAAATTGTTCTATTATTTTTTTTGCTTCTTTTATTGAATGAAATGTTTGATATATTTTTTTTATATTTTCAATTGATATTGTTCTATCAAATCCATAAGCATTTATATGTTCTAATTTGTATCCTGCTCTTGGAACTAAATCATTTTCTAGTCCTCTATTAGTTCCAACAAAAATTATTTCTGAATTTGGCTCTTGTCTCTTTATTTCATTTGCAATCGCTATTCCAGGATTTATATGTCCACCTGTTCCTGCTGCTGCTATTATTACTCGCATAGCTTCCTCCTTTTATACTTTTGATCCTGCTCGTGAAATATTTAATAATATTCCGCATACTGCATAATAAAAACATTAATGCTGTTCCTCCATAGCTGAAAAAAGGTAATGGAATACCTGTATTTGGCATTGAAGATGTAACAACTGCTATATTTAATACAACTTGAACTGCAACTAAACTAACTATTCCAACTGCTAATAAGCTTCCAAATGTATCAGGAGCTTTCATAGCAATTAGTGCACCTCTCCATATTAGAATTCCAAATAATATCATTATAATTAAGCATCCTACAAATCCAAGTTCTTCTGCAATAACTGCAAATATAAAGTCATTTTGAGGTTCTGAAAGCCATAAATATTTTTGTTTGCTTTCTCCAAGTCCTACACCAAATAGACCTCCTGAACCTATTGCATATAATCCTTGTACTACTTGCCATCCTGTACCAGTAAGGTCTTGCCATGGATCAAGAAAAGAAACAATTCTTCCTAATCTGAAACTGCTTCCACTTGCTCCAGAACTTATTTTGTATATTACATAAGAAAGAAGTCCTCCTCCTCCTATTGTTCCAAATATAACAAAATACATAATTCTTGTTCCTGCAATTACCATCATTATACATGCAACTGCTCCTATAATTAGTGATGCGCTTAAGTGGTTTTGTACTAAGTACAATGTTGCAATTGGAATCATAAGATAAACTAAAGGTATTATAAATCCTTTTTTAAAATCTCTTAAATCATTTTTATGTTCTGTTAAATATCCTGCAAAGAATATGATTAGTCCTATTTTTGTAAATTCAGATGGTTGAAATTGATTTATAATCGGAACAGCAATCCATCTTCTTGCACCATTTCCTTCAATTCCCAATCCAGGAATTAATACTAAAAATAATACTGCTACTGAAACAATATATATTAAAAAGTATATCTTTTTATATTTTCTGTAATCTATTTTAGATAATATATACATACCTATCATTCCTAAAACTGCCGAAAGCAATTGCTTACCTGCATAGGAATAACTTTTTCCAGTTTTAGCTAATGATGATGGCGCTGAAGCAGATAGTACCATTACTATTCCTAATGCAAGTAATATAAATATTATTGCACACAATATAAAGTCTAGTTGCTGATTCTTAAAGTTAGACATTTTTTTATTCGTTTTTTGCATTATTATTTTCCTTTCTCAATTGTTATTTACAAAATATTTAAATAGACAATAATCCAACTACACAGCAAACAAGAGTTATTATACTAAATATAGATACTATTTTGTTCTCATTCCATCCTGATAACTCAAAATGATGATGTATTGGAGTCATTTTAAATATTCTTTCTCCAGTCTTTTTAAAGTGTCTAACTTGTATAATAACTGATAATGTTTCAACAACCGGAATTAAAGCTATTATAATTAATATCAATGGCATCTTTAAATAAATTGCCATACTTGCAATTGCTCCTCCTAACAAAAGTGAACCTGTATCTCCCATAAATACTTTTGCTGGGTGAAGATTAAATAATAAAAATCCTAAGCATGCTCCAATTAATATTGCTCCAAATACTGTTATTTCTTTTACTCCAAATATAATTCCTATAGCTGTTAAGCATGTAATTATTATTGTTGTAACACTTGTTGAAAGTCCATCTATTCCATCAGTTAGATTAACAGCATTTGTTGTACCTAGCATTACAAATACCATAAATGGTACATATATCCATATTGGTAAATTTATTGACATTTTTAAAAATGGTATATAGGTATCTGTTCCTATATTTAATATTTGTGTTAAATATATACTAAAGCCTACAGCAATTATTAGCAATCCTAACATTTTATAGGCTGGCTTTAGTCCATCTGTATTTTTTCCAATTAGCTTTTTTAAATCATCAATTAGTCCAACAACTCCAAATCCTATTGTAGATGCTATTAAAGGAATCAAATTACTTGCAACTTTTGAATTTTCAATATCTTCTGATTTAATATATGTAAAACATACAAGTGCTCCAATTACAAGTAATGTAATCATTATAATAATTCCACCCATTGTAGGTGTTCCTTGTTTTTTTAAATGTGATTGTGGTCCCTCTTTTCTTTCTAATTGTCCTACTTTTAATTTTTTTAAAATTGGAATAACTATTAAAGCTATAATACAGCTAAATACTAATGATAGTAATATTATCTTTGTTTGAAATTCCATATTTCCTCCTTGGTTCATTGTTGTTTTTAATTTAGTTGTTTTATTATATCATATACAATCTTTCTCTCGTCAAACGGATATTTTTTCCCTTCAATTTCTTGTGTCAACTCATGTCCTTTTCCAGCAATAACTAATATATCTTTTTTATGTAACATTTTAATTCCTGTTTCTATTGCCTTTTTTCTATCAGTTATACATTCATAACTTCCTTTTGTCTTTTTAATTCCTTTTTCAATTTGTGAAATTATATCTTCCGGTTTTTCACTTCTTGGATTATCTGATGTTATTATTGTATGGTTTGCATATATTCCTGATATTTCTCCCATAATTGATCTTTTTCCTGCATCTCTGTCACCGCCACATCCAAATACACATATTACTTTTCCTTGTGTATATTCTCTAACAGTTGATAAAATATTTTCTAAACTTTCTGGTGTATGTGCATGGTCTATCATAATAGTTAATTCTTTTTCATTATCCACTAGCTCGCTTCTTCCAGGCACACGAACATTTAGTAATGATTCTTGTATGTTTTCAACACTACAATTAAATCTAGATGCCACACTAATTGCAGCTAATGAATTATATACACTAAATCTTCCTGGAATTCCAGTTTTTACTCTTTGATTTTTATCTCCAATTTTTACTTTAAAATCAACACTTGAGTTAGTTACTGTAATGTCTTTTGCTAATAGTTCTGATGGATTATCAATTCCATAAGTTTTAAATGTACATTCAGGTACTAATTCAGGTAATTTATTTGCATATATATCATCAGAATTTATGAACCCATATTTACACATTGTAAACAATTTAACTTTTGATTCATAATATTCCTCCATGCTTTGATGTTCTTTTTGGCTAATATGATCTTTTGAAAAATTTGTAAATACTCCTATTTCAAATTTACATCCATCTACTCTATTTAGTTTCAAGCTTTGAGAAGATACTTCCATAACAGCAACATCACATTTTTCATCCACCATTCTTCTTAAAAGTTGTTGTAATTCTAAACTTTCTGGTGTTGTTCTATCATTATCTCCTAAATTTTTATCTCCAATATATGTGCAAATTGTTCCAATCAATCCAACTTTTAGTCCTTGTTTTTCTAAAACTGATTTTATCATAAATGTAGTTGTTGTTTTTCCTTTTGTTCCCGTTACTCCTATTAACTTAAGCTTTTCAGATGGATTTTTGTAAAAATTACATGCGCAAATTGCTATTGCATGTCTTGTATTTGGTGCTAAAATAATTGTAACATCATCTGGTAACTCTTTTATAGTTTCTTTTGTTACTTTGTCAGTTTGTGCCATAATGACTTTTGCGCCTTTTTTTATTGCTTCACTAATATATTTGTGTCCATCAGTATCAAAGCCATCTATTGCAACAAACATGTCTCCATTTTCCACTTGATTAGAACTATTTCTAATCTCATTTACATTAATATCAAGATTTCCTTTTACTTTTAAACCTTCTAATCCCGATAATATACTCTTTAACTCCATAGCGCTCTCCCTTTATCCATTTTTACGTTTACATTATATAACTAAATGTTTTTTTTGTATAGCTTTTTTTAAATTCTTACAATAATTTTCGTTTCCTCATAAACCTTAATTCCATTTTTTGGTATTTGTTCTTTTATTATTGTATTTTCTTTATCAATCTCCTGTGTTCCATTTTCTACATACAAATTAAGATTTAAATTTTTAAGTATTTTTGTTGCTTCTTTTATAGTCATTCCTTCAATCTTTGGTACTTCTACTTGTTTTTTTATATTTTCATCAGTTTGATTATCTTTTTTTAAATCTAAATATGGAAGTATTTCAGATAAAACCTGACCTCCAACTGGTGCAGCAACCACTCCTCCTTGATGTCCTCCTTCTCCTTTTGGATTATATAAGGTAACAAGAGCCACAACTTCTGGATTTGAAATTGGTGCAACGCCAATAAATGATGCTACATATTTGTTGGTGTTAACTCCATCTTCTGATGTTCCAGTTTTGCCTCCAACTCTATAGCCTTTCACTTGTGCTCTTTTGCCTGTACCTAAAGCAACTACAGATTCCATCATATCCAGTACTTCTTTTGCATGTTCTTTCGATATAACCTGTTCTCCTTGTTTTATTGGTATTTCATTAATTTCTCCCGTTTTGCTATTTATAGTTTTCTTAACTATTCTAGGTGTTACTTTGACTCCACCATTTGCAATTGTACTTACCGCTGTCGCTAATTGTATTGGTGTAATTTCAAATCTTTGACCGAAAGCTATTGTTGCTAGTTCTACAGGTCCAACTTTCTCCTCTTTTAAAAATATACTTGTAGCTTCTCCTGGTAAGTCAATTCCAGTTTTGGTTAATAACCCAAATTTATTCAAATATTTGTAGTATGTATGTACTCCAAGTTTTTGACCTAATCCTATAAAAACTGGATTACAAGAATTCATAAGTGCATCTCTTAAAGATTCTGAACCGTGTGGTCTATAGTATCTCCAACATTTTATTCTTACACCTGCAATTTCTATACCACCAGTACAACAAAATTCTCCTTGTTTGTCAGGCGTTGTTATTCCTTCTTCTAATGACGCTGAAGAAGTAATTAATTTAAATGTAGAACCCGGTTCATAAGTATCTGTTACAGCTTTGTTTCTCCACAAAGAAAGCATAGCCTTGTTTTTATCTGCTTGTGACATGCTATTCCATTCTTGTTTAAGTTCATCTGTGCTGGGTTCAAATGGTTCATTAAGATTGTAATTTGGATATCCAGCAATAGCTAAAACATCTCCTGTTTTCGGGTTCATTACAACTATATTTCCACCATCTGTGCATTTATTATCAATACATGCTTCTTTTAAATATTTTTCTGCTATTCCTTGAATTGTTGCATCTATTGTTAGTACTAAATCCTCTCCATCAACTGCTTCTACATAATTCTCACCTGATTTCTCAATATCACCTCCTGTTGCATCTGTCAATTTTTGAATTTTTCCTTTTGTACCTTTTAATTGTTCATCATATATTGCCTCTATACCATCTAGTCCTTGATTATCACTTCCAGAAAATCCTATAATTTGTGATGCTAAATTATTATATGGGTAATATCTTTTTGTGTCTTCATCTATATTTATTCCAGAAGTTATATTATTTTCTTGTAGCCAATTTCTAAGTTCATTTGATTTTTCCTTATCAATTTTTTTCACAATTGTTTCTATAGAACTTCTTTTATTTACTTTTTTATAAACTTTTTCATAATCTAATTCAAATATATTACTTAAAGCTTTTGCCACTTTTTCTTTATCTTCTTTTTTTATGTTTACTGGGTTAACTGTAACAGTTTCTACTGTACTACTAACTGCCAATATTGTAGTTTCTGTCGAATCATATATTGTTCCTCTTCTAGGATTAATACTTCTATCTAAAGTTTGTTGTACATAAGCCTTAGCTTGTAATTCTGACCCCATTCCAAATTGTATCCATCCAATTCTAAATAACAATGCTATCAATGCCATCCAAGATATAATAATTTCATTTCTCATTTTCTTTTTTCTGCTCATATTACTTATTTTCTCATCTGGTTTTGAATTTTGCTTTTTTATTTCTTTCTTAAATTTTCTTTTCATCATTTTCTGCATTGTTTTTTGCTCTTTTTTTACATTTATATTTTCTTCTTTTCTTCTTTTTTTTAGCTTTATTAATTGTCTTTTATTTAAGTTTTTACAAACTTTTCTCATAGTTTTCTCCCATTTTACGGTTATCTCTATTTATTTGTATTCACTTAAATAAAAAAAAGACCAAAAAATAAAGAGCTTCGTAATGTTTTTAAGCTCTTTATTATTTTACTAAATTTGTTATATTTTCTATTAGTTTTTCAAACCAATTTTGTTCTTCTGTAACAACAACTTGTTCACTTGCTGTTTCAACATAGTCTTTTTTAGGTAAACTTACATATACCTTTTGTGAATCATCTAGTTTTTTCATTCCTAACATACTAGATGCTGATTTTTCTATATTAGATAAGTTTAAACTTGTTTGAATATTTATTTCAGTTTGTGCATTTTCTTTTTGTAATGTACTTAATTGTTTTTTCAAATCTTCTTTTTGATTAAATCCTGCAGTTATAAGAGAATTACGATAACTTATAGCAAATAATATTGCAAAACCAGCAATTATATACATTATAGTTTTTACTTTTGGTTTTATTTGTTGTTTTGCTTTTGTATTTTTCTGTTTAGATGTAGATACCTTTTTTTTAGTATTAACTTTTTTGTTTGTTTTTTCTTCTGGTTTTAATTTTCTTGGGCTAGTCTCATACTGGTATCTCATACTACTATATGCCATAAGTTTTCACCTCTTTTCTTTTGATATTTTAACTTCTTATGTGTTTTTATCTAATCTTTCAAAAATTCTAACTTTTGCGCTTTTTGATCTGCTATTTCTTTCTTTTTCTTCTTCTGAAGCAACAATTGGTTTTTTATTTATAATTTTTCCAAATGACTCATAGTTGCACACACAATATGGTAATTCACTTGGGCAAGTACATTTTCCTTGTAAATCTACCATTGCATTTTTCACTGCTCTATCTTCTAATGAGTGGAATGTTATTACAACTAATCGTCCACCTTGTTTCAAACAATATACGCTATTTTTTATTGTTTCATATAAAGGTTTAATTTCATTATTAACTTCAATTCTAATTGCCTGAAATGTTCTTTTTGCAGGATGTCCATCTTTTTGCATTGCTTTTGGTATAGAATTTTCTACTATATTTACAAGTTCTTGAGTTGTTTCAATTTGTTTTTCCTTACGAAACTTGCATATATTTTTAGCAATTTGTCTGCTAAATTTTTCTTCTCCATAGTTCCAAATAATATCAGCTAACTCTTCTTCTGAATAATTATTAACTACGTCTTTAGCCGTTATTCCTGTTGAAGTGTCCATTCTCATATCTAATGGACTATTTCCCATATAGCTAAAACCTCTTGCTCTTTCATCAAGTTGATATGATGAAACTCCTAAGTCTAATAAAATTCCATCTACTTTATCAATGTTTAACTCTTCTAAAATTTGTTTTATGTCATCATGATTTCCATGAATATATTTCACATTGTTATATTTACTAAGCCTATTAGATGCTGCTTTTAAAGCCTCTTCATCTCTATCTATTCCAATTAGCATACCATTTTCAGATAAGTTTTTTAATATTTCCTCACTATGACCTGCTCCGCCTAATGTTCCATCTACATAAATACCATCACTTTTAATATTCAGTGCCTGTATACATTCTTTTAATAAAACTGGCTCATGTTTAAATTCCATTAGTCTTGTAAGTCCTTTCACTGTCGTTTACTTATAATAGCACAATAAGTTGGTATGATTTATACCAACTATTATGTGCTTTTATTCTTATACTTTTTTTCTTTTGTGCATTCATAGTTTTAACTCTCTTTTGTAGGGTATGGAAATTTTTAAATATATCTTTTGTGAATTATATTCTTCACTTTAGTAATTTTATATTTTATCTTTTGAAATTAAAATCTTTTGTAAGATTCTAGTTTTCTTTTATCTTTTGTGTATGATTATCTTTTGTAAAATTTTATCTTTAGTGTGTTTTATCTTTTGTATAACCTTTTTATTTTATCTTTTGTAATTTTAATATTTTTCTTTTGTGTGTTATATAGACTTTTTCAAGTTATATACCAAGCATTGTCATATTTTCTGCTATTTCATCAGCTGAAATATTTTCGTCACTGTTGTAAGATTTCCATTTTTCTTTATCCCAGATTTCTATTCTAGTACCTACACCAATAATTACTGTGTCTTTTTCTAATTTTGCATATTCACGTAAGTTACTTGTAATTAAGAATCTTCCTTGTTTATCAATTTCACATTCTATTGCTCCAGATAAGAAAAATCTTACGAAATCTCTGGCATTTTTATTTGTAAGTGGAAGTGTTTTTAATTTTTCTTCAAAGTTAGCCCATTCTGTTTGAGAAAAGCCAAATAAACATTTATCTAGTCCCTTGGTTATTATGAATTTTTCTCCCATATCTTCTCTTATTTTTGAAGGTAATATCAATCTACCTTTAACATCTAGAGAATGTTCATATTCACCAATTAACACTTTTCTCACCTCGCTAACATTTTATTCCACTTTCTACCACTTCTCTCCACTTCAATTAAATTTTAATATAACATATTAAAAATATCAAGTGTTTTTTGAAAAAAATCAAATTTTTTTTGAAATCATGCCAATGGGGACGGAGAATTTTGGCACGTTTTAATTTAAAGCAAATTAACTTTAATTTAATTTCAAACTAAACGTGCCAAAATTCTCCGTCCCCATTGGCATGATTTTTATTCACTTTCTAACATTTTTTCTATAATATTTTCTAGATCAGATGTATCGGCAACAGACTTTATGCTGGCATCTAGTACTTGCTTTGGAGAAGTATTTTTTAGATTTAAAATATAACCATTTTTTAATGCTAATTGCCTGATAAATTCTCTGTTAGTTCTTCCATTTCCTTCTCTAAAAGGGTGTAAAACATTTAATTCTGATAAATAGTACGCTAGTCTTTCTGCCAATTGTTTTTTAGAAGTTCCTTCTAAAAAGTTTTCTTTTTTAAGTTGCTCTAATATTCTTTCTAGTTCAGGTTCCACATATTCGAAACTTGCAAATCTGAATTCACCTTTACTAATATTTTCTTCCCTTAGTTTTCCTGCAAATGGATAAATATCTTCAAATAAATAATTATGTATAGATAAGTAATGTTTTTTATCAAAATTTCCAGTAATTCCTTTTAATCGTAATCCTAGTGATTTAGCCGCTGTTATTTTTGCTTCATATTTTGATAACTCTTTATATTCTCTAATATCTAACTTATTTATAAGTATATTGGTATTTTTATAACAGTATTTTGAATTAAAATCTTCATATAAATCCTTCATTTTATCACCTTATCCTAATCACAACTTAAAATTTAAATAATTAAAAAGTTGTCAATTAAATTTAAAAATTTTGACAACTTTTTAATTCTCTAAATTTGTTCTTTTATCATGCTTATTAATTCTGGCATTGCAACTTCATTTTCTGCTAACATTCTATACATATTTACATCATTTTCTGTTATGTCCATTCCTTCTATTGCTAAATCATTTTTTATATTTTCTATATTAAATTGAAATTTTTCTTCATTAAACATATTTTTATCCTCCATTTCGGATATTATTTTTTAAACCCTACATTATTATTATACCACAAAATCACTAAAAAGTACAGCTTTTTAGTGATTTTTATGCTCTTTTATTTAATTATTTATCAAAGTAATTACTGATTTGTTCTAGTTTATCAAAACCAACTTGTCTATGAATTTCATATACAACAATTGCAACTGAATTCGATATATTTAATGATCTTAAATGCTCTCTCATTGGAATTCTAATTGTATTTTTTATATATTTTTGAAGTAATTCCTCTGGCAAGCCTTTTGTTTCTTTTCCAAATAATATAAACACTTCCTCAGATTTTGTATAGTCAACATCTGAATAACATTGTTTTCCTTTAGTTGTAGCAAAATACATTGCATGTTCTTCTGGTTTATATTTTTCTAAAAACATTTCTAAAGATTCATGTATTTCAATATCTAACTTATCCCAATAATCTAATCCAGCTCTTTTTAAATATTTATCTGTTATTTCAAATCCCAGTGGTTTTACCAAATGTAATTTTGCTCCAATTGCAGCCGCTGTTCTTGCAATATTTCCTGTGTTTTGAGGTATTTCAGGTTCAACCATAACTATGTTTAATTTCATTTTTTCTCCTTAATTTAAACTTCTCTTAGTTTTACTACTAATCTCTGTTTTCCCCCATTTGTACAAGTAATTAATGTTAATTCTCTTATTTGCATATCACGCGCTAACATTTGGCTAGTACAGCTAACATCTGTAGGCTCAATTACCTTTTTATCATATACTTGGTATGTAACTGTATTTCCAGATAAATCAGTTAGTTCTGCTTTATCTCCATTTTTTAATTTATGTAATTTTCCAAACATCTTTCCATTTTCATAGTAATGTCCAACTATACAATAGTTTCCAATTTCATTTGGTTTTAAATCTTTTGGATGGTATTTATTGATTGATACAAACAATAGCTCTGGTGAAGTTGCAGAAAGTATTGGATATTCAATTCCTATTTTAGGTATTTTTAAAATTCCCTCTGTTGTATATTCTACACCATCTTTTGACTTATATGTTTTTGTATCAATTTTTACATTACTTTTTGTTTTATTTTCTTGACTTGTATTGTTTGATTGTGAACCTGGAATTTCAAGTACAACAACAATCTTATCATCATCTTCTTTTTTAACTGTATCATCAACTTGATATTTTATTTGTTCTAGTATTTCTTTAGATACTTGCTCACTCTTATTTCTGTCATATTCAGCATATATATAATATGAAAATAAAAGACAAACCAAAAAAACTGACATAAAAAGTTCTAATTTGTATATTAGTTTTTTTCTTTTTATTTCAGGTGTAATATATAGTTTTTGTGTAACTAATATTTGATTCACTTTTTTACTTTCTCCTTTTCATAAATATATACATTTGTATTATATCACATTTTTATATTTTAAACAATTATTTTGATTGATTTTTTTAAATTCAAATAACATAAAAAACTTGAGACTTAATCTCAAGTTTTTATTCCAGTCCAAAGCTTACACCAAGAGCGTCATTTATTTGTGACATTATATTATTATCATCTATATGACCTATTTTCTCTTTCAGTCTGCTTTTATCTATTGTTCTTATTTGCTCTGTTAATATTACAGATTCAGCTTTTAATCCACTTTTTTCCGGTTCTATTTCAATGTGTGTAGGTAGTTTTGTTTTTCCTGTTTGTGATGTAATTGCAGCTGCTATTACTGTTGGGCTGTGTTTATTTCCAATATCATTTTGAATTATGAGTACAGGTCTTACTCCACCTTGTTCAGAACCAATTACTGGGCTTAAATCTGCATAAAACATATCTCCTCTTTTTATTATCATATTCTTCACTCCTAATATTCTTCCATTTTTGATATATTTTAAGGATTAGCAAAGATAAAAATATAAGTTTTAGCAGATTTATACAGTTTTAGTATTGTGCTACGAAAAATTTATTAAATTTAAATGCAAGTATATCTTCTTTTTTTAAACTATTTATTTTTATCTCATTATATAATATGTAAACTAATTTTTTTTGGTTCTTATCTTGTACTATCATTTTGGTGATTTTTCCAGTTTCTTTATTAATAAATAGTTTCTTTAAAGAATTATATGGATTGCTGTTTTTTGAACTTACTTCCATAATTATCATTTGGTTTTCTTCATATATTTTTCCGCCATTTGTTTTGTATTCTTCTATAAATGAATTCAACCACAAAAAGTTCGATGTTATATATTGATAATTTTGATAAACTGTTGATAAGTTCAATTTTGTGTTATTTATAGTTAATTTTTCTCCATCAAAAGTTGTTTCTAGCCCGCTAATATTATCCGGTTCGTGAACTATCTGTTTAACAATATTAGGACTAGTGTAACTTTGTTTTATTTTATACTTCGTTTTATTTTTGTTAGTTTCAACTTCTAGTTCTATTTCCGCTTCATAAGAGCTAATATTTAAAATATATTCCTCAATTTCTTGACTTGTTTTGTTACTTAGATTATTTCCTGTTTTCAAATTTTTATTAGTATTTTTGTAAAAAATATAAATTATTATTATCAAGGCTATTATAATTAAAATTGAAATAATAATTTTCAAGATTCTTTTTTTATTTTTCATTTCATCAACTCCTACTGCAATTTATATTCACTTTATAGTAAAGTATTCATGTCAAATATTGTAGTTTTTTGACAGTCGTTTTTTGTTGACATTTATTTACATTCATTTTATTATTTAGTTATTACATCTATGGCTTTTTTATTCAAATTATTTTTTCAATTTAATTTCATTAAAACTAATTATATAAAATGTTATAATAAAGGAAGTGTTATACATGCCTTTAATTTCGCAATTCTATGGTATTCTTATTTATCTATATAAAAAATTAGGGGGCCACCACAACAAATCACATATTCATGTAAAGTATAATGAATATGAAAAAAGTTTTTGATGTAAAGCCTTATCTATCTCATAATGCTTTTAAACAATTAAACGATAAGGTTTTATTTAATACTGTAAAAATAGATGGATTATCAATCAGTTGACTTAATGGAGCCGATATTTGCCCTGATGAATTATATAATAATAGTAAAAGCATAAGCGAATAGATTTCACTTATGCTTTATATGTTTCAAAGTATTTAATTATAGATTCTTGTAGTTCTTTTTTTGTTTCTATTTGATTTATTTTCTGTCTCATTTGAGTCGCATTTGGCATATTTTTTAAGTAATAACTCATATATTTTCTCATTTCTTTTATTCCAGTACTTTCACCTAAATATTTAACCTGTAATTCGATATGTTCTAATATAATTTTTAGTTTTTCTTCATCTGATGTTTCAGTAACTTCTTCTTTGTTTAGGTATTCTTTAATTTGTCTAAAAATCCATGGTTTTCCAATACTTGCTCTTCCTATCATTATTCCATCTACGCCTGTTTGTTTAAACATTCTTAAGGCATCCTCTTTTGTTTTTATATCTCCATTTCCGTATTACAGGTATATTTACTGACTGTTTAACTTTTTTAATAATCTCCCAATCAGCTTCTCCTGTATAAAATTGTTCTCTTGTTCTTCCATGAACCGTTATTGCTTTAACTCCTTTATTTTCAGCTATTTTAGCAAGTTCTACTGCAACAATATTATTTTCATCCCATCCTTTTCTTATTTTCAAAGTTACTGGTACTGCTGAATTCTTGACAACTGTTTCAATAATATTTTCTGCTAATTCTAGGTTTAATAATAGCTTACTTCCATCTCCATTTTTTACAACTTTTGGTGCTGGGCACCCCATATTTATGTCTATTATTGGAGCTATTTTGCTTACTTGTTGTGTTGCAAACTTCATTGCTTCAATATCATTACCAAATATTTGAGCAGCTACTGGTATTTGTTCATTTTCAGTATTTAATAATAATTTTGTTTTTTCATCATTAAAAAATAATCCTTTGCTACTTACCATTTCTGTATATGCTAACCCGTACCCCATATTTTTCGCATATTAATCGAAATGGCAGGTTGGTTATTCCTGCCATTGGAGCTAATAATATATTATTTTTTAAATTTACATTTCCTATTTTTAGTTCTTTTAAATACATCTTATTTTACCTTTACTCTTTTTAGTAACGCTACTTGTATATTAAGCTATTCAATAAACATTGCCTTCTTACGTCTAGCACTTATATTTAGTAAAATTGCTATTAGTGTTAAATTTGTAAGCATTGAACTTCCACCATAGCTTACAAATGGAAGAGGTATTCCTGTAATAGGTAATATTCCCATTGTCATTCCTATATTTTCTAACATGTGAAAAAATAATATTCCTGAAATTCCACTTGCTAAATACGCTCCCAAATCATCTTTTGCAGTTTTAGCAATTTTAATTGATTTAGTTAATAATATAACATACACTACTATAATTGCTCCTGCAATTATAAATCCCATTTCTTCTCCTATAACAGCAAATATAAAGTCTGTAGTTTTTGGATATAAATAACCTAATTGTGTTTGGTTTCCTTTTAATAATCCCATTCCTAAAAGTTTACCTGCTCCTATTGCCAGCTTAGATTGTATTATATTATAGCCATCTCCTCTAGGATCTAAATTAGGATTTAAATATACATCTATTCTAGCCTTCGCATGTTCTGGTAGTATAAAAAAGTATGCAATTGGTGCAAGAATAACTACTAGTAAAGCAGCAGTAATAATATATTTTTTATCTATTCCAGCCACATATAAAATAAATATTAATGAAACTAAAAAAGCAAATGCAGTACCATAATCTGGTTGCATTATTATAAGTATTGTTGGAATTGCAACTGTAAGTAATATTATTCCTAGTTTCAATGGTCTGTTTATTTCATTTTTTCCTTTTTGTTGTATTTGTGTTATAACAGTGGTTATAAATAACACAACTGCTATTTTGGCAAATTCTGCGGGTTGAAAAGAAAATGGGCCTATGTTAAACCAGCTAGTTGCACCATTTATAGGATCTGTAAATAATACTGCTATAAGTGACACAATACTCATTCCATAAACAATTGGAGAAATTCTTATTAGTAATTCATAATCAATATACATAATTGCAATCATTACAGGTATACTAATTACAACCCACATAATTTGTTTCTTAAATTCCTCATAGTTTGAATTTTGAGTGGCCGAAAACAATGCAACTAGTCCTATTGTTAATAGGACTAGTATGCATATTAGAATTCCCCATTCAATATTTTTTAACATCTTTTTTCTCATGCTTATCCTCTATTTAACTATTTGATGTTGCCTTCTCTTCATTTTCCCCTTTTTCTTTATCTTTATTCTCTGTTTTTTCTATTCTTTGTTCTACTTTTGTTTCTTTTTCATCTTCTCCTTTTACATCAACTTTTTCATCATTTTCTGTTTCTGGTTGTTGTTTTTCTTCTTCTTTTTCAGTTTGATTATTTTCTTTTACTTCTTTTGACTTTTCTTCTTCCTCTTTTTTATCTGGTACATTCAATTTTCTAGCTTCATTTTTTATTGTAACAATTGGAATATTAGCATATAGTGCTGGTGCGCCTACTGTGCCATCATCATTTGATTTATTTGTTAAGCGTACATCTATTGCTTCTTCATCAACATCTATATATTTTTTTATTACTTCTATAATTTCTTGCTTCATCAATTCTAGAAAATCGGCAGATACATTTGCTCTATCTTGCATTAACACTAAGTGTAATCTTTCCTTTGCGGTATCCGAGCTTTCCTTGCTCTTTTCCTTTTTTACAAGATTTTTTAAAAAATTAAGTATGTTTTCAAACATGTTCTACCTCCAATTGTATTTTATTTTGTTATTTTGTGAAAAAATTTTTTATTTTTTCTAGAAACCCTTCTTTTTTACCCGGAATGGTAATTTCTACGTTTTCTCCTAAAATTCTACTTGCTATTTCCGTGTATGCTTTTCCTGAAGGTGCTTTATGATTAGTTACAACTGGTTCACCTTTATTGGTTTGTGTTATAATAAATTCATCATCTGGAACAACTCCAATTAAATCAATTGATAGTAGGTCTACAATGTCTTCGACTTCCATCATTTCTCCCTTTTTAACCATATTAGGTCTTAAACGATTAATAACTAGTTCAGGATTTTTTATTTCAGATGCTTCTAATAAACCTATAATTCTATCAGCGTCACGAATAGCTGAAATTTCAGCTGTTGTTACAACAATTGCTCTGCTTGCGCCAGCAATTGCATTTTTAAATCCCTGTTCTATTCCTGCAGGGCAATCTATTAAAATATAATCAAATTCTTCTTTTAATTTTTCTGTTAATTCTTTCATTTGTTCTTCATTTATTGCACTTTTATCTCTTGTTTGAGCTGCTGGAAGTAAAAATAATTCTTCAAATCTCTTATCTTTAATAAGAGCTTGTCTTAATTTACATTTTTCTTCTACAACATCAACTATATCATAAACTATTCTATTTTCTAATCCCATTACTACATCAAGATTTCTTAATCCAATATCAGTATCAACAAGTACTACCTTTTTTCCTCTTAATGCTAAAGCAGACCCTACGTTAGCTGTTGTAGTAGTTTTTCCAACTCCACCTTTTCCAGACGTTATTACTATAACTTCTCCCATGTCTTCCTCCTTAAATTTGGATATTAATTTTTATTTTAAAAATGCAATATTTTAACAGTTTGTATTATATAACAGAATTAGTCAAAAAGCAATGTAACGAATGTAAAAAATAAAATATCTCTTATTGAGATACTTCATTTTTTGTTGTAGACTTGGAATTATATTGTATTAAATTGCTTACAATTTCTTCTTTTCGGTCATTATCTTTTTCATATACTTCTTTTATTTTTATTAATGTCTTTATCTGATTTTTTCTCACAGTAACTGCTCCAGAAAAAATTGCTAATAAAATTATTATAAATGTTACTAGTGTAACTGTAACATATATGGCCATGATGCCTTTTTCACTTTTAACTTTTGTTTTCATTTGCATTCACCACATTCTTTTTATTTATATATATAATAATATAATAAACAGGCTCTTGTCAATTATTTTGAGCAATCCTTATACATTTCTTTCATATTGAGCAATTCTTATACATTTCTTTTCTTGACATTATGCTTATTTAAGAATAAAATAATACTTGAAAAATATTTAAGGAGGAATACTTAAACTATGAAAGATTTAATTGAAATTAGATGGCATGGTAGAGGTGGTCAAGGTGCTAAAACAGCTTCTCTTTTACTTGCAGATGCTGCTTTTAACACTGGTAAATATATTCAAGGTTTTCCTGAATATGGTCCAGAAAGAATGGGTGCTCCTATTACTGCATATAACCGTATTGGTAATACACCAATACGTATTCATAGTAATATATATGAACCAGATTATGTAGTAGTTGTTGACGATAGTTTGTTAGAAGCTGTTGATGTAACTGCTGGTTTAAAACCTGATGGTGCAATAGTTATAAACACTACAAAAAGTGGAAATGAATTAAAGCCTTTACTTAACGGATATACCGGAGATGTTTATACTATTGATGCAAGAAAAATATCATTAGAAACTTTAGGTAAATATTTTCCAAATACTCCTATGCTTGCTGCAATTGTAAAAGTAAGTGGAGTAATTGAAGAAAAAGACTTTTTAGCCGATATGGAAGGTTCCTTTAAACACAAATTTGCTAAAAAACCTGAAGTTATTGATGGAAATATGAAAGCTTTAGAAATGGCTTTAAAAGAAGTTAATAAAGTTTAGAAAGGATGGTTTAAATGATTGATAAAAATACTCCAGCTTGTGATATGACTATTGGTGGTAATATTTATAAAGCTGGTAATGCTAGAGAATTTAAAACAGGTGACTGGAGAAGTGTTAAACCTATTTACATATCTGAGAAATGTACTCAATGTGGTTTATGTTTTCCAGTTTGCCCTGATGATGCTATTCCTGTAAATAAAGAAGGAAAGCGTGAAGATTTTAATTATGATTATTGCAAAGGTTGTGGAGTTTGTGCTAAAGTGTGCCCATTCCATGCCATTGAAATGACTGAGTAAAGGAGATTATAGTATGGGAATTAGAGAAAGATTAAGTGGAAATGAAGCTGCTGCTATTGCTATGAAACAAATAAATCCAGATGTTGTAGCTGCCTTTCCTATAACACCTTCAACAGAAATACCTCAATATTTTTCTACTTTTGTTAGTAATGGCACTGTAGATACAGAATTTGTTGCTGTTGAAAGTGAGCATAGTGCTATGAGTGCTTGTGTTGGTGCAGAAGCTGCTGGTGCAAGAGCTATGACTGCTACTTCTGCTAATGGTTTATCATATATGTGGGAAATGATATATATTGCGTCCAGCTTAAGACTTCCTATTGTTATGAGCTTAGTAAATAGAGCTGTTTCAGGCCCATTAAATATTCACAATGATCATTCAGATGCAATGGGTGTAAGAGATGCTGGATGGATTATGCTATTTTCTGAAAATAACCAAGAAGCATATGATAACTTAATTATGGCTCATAGAATTGCTGAAAATAAAGATGTTTTATTACCTTTAATGGTATGTCAAGATGGATTTATTACTTCTCATTCAATTGAGAATATTGAACTAATTGAAGATGATAGGGTTAAAGAATTTGTTGGAACATATAAACCAGAGCACTACTTATTAAATGATAAAGAACCAATTGCTGTTGGTCCACTAGATGTTCAATCATATCTATTCGAGCATAAATATCAACAAGCTGAAGCAATGAGAAATGCTAAAAAAGTTATTTTAGAAGTTGCCAAAGACTTTGAAAAAATGACTGGTAGAAAATATTCATTTTTTGAAGAATATAGAATGGAAGATGCAGAAATTGCTGTTGTTTGTATGAACTCAACTGCCGGAACTACTAAAACAGTTGTAGATGAGTTAAGAGAAAAAGGAATTAAAGCTGGTATGGTTAAGGTTCGTGTATTTAGACCTTTCCCTGCAGAAGAAATTGCTGAAGCTTTAGGAAATTTAAAAGCTGTTGCAATAATGGACAAAGCTGATTCTTTAAATGCTATGGGTGGTGCATTATATGAAGATGTTATCTCAAGCATGTATACAGCTAAAAAGCAGGTTCCTGCTGTAAGCTATGTTTATGGTATTGGTGGTAGAGATACTACAAGTAATAATATTCATGAAGTATTTGATTATTTAGCACAAGTTGCTAAAACTGGTGAAATTGATAATCCATATCGTTATGTAGGATTAAGAAAGTGAGGAAAATTTTATGGCATATAATTTAAAAGAAGTAATGGCAAATAAGCCATCTAGATTTACAGCTGGTCACAGAATGTGTGCTGGTTGTGGTGCCCCACCTATTGCTCGTATGGTTTTAAGAGCTTTAAAGCCAGAAGATCATGCAGTAATTAGTAATGCTACTGGTTGTATGGAAGTTTCAAGTTTTATATATCCATATACTTCTTGGACTGACTCATTTATACATACCGCTTTTGAAAATGCAGCATCTACTTGTTCAGGTGTTGAAGCAGCTTATCGTTCATTAAAAAGACAAGGCAAATTGCCTAGTGATAAAACAACTAAATTTATTACATTTGGTGGAGATGGCGGAACTTATGATATAGGTATTCAAAGTTTATCAGGTGCTATGGAAAGAGGTCATGATATGGTATATGTATGTTATGATAATGGTGCCTATATGAATACAGGTATTCAACGTTCTTCTGCAACTCCTAAGTTTGCAGATACAACAACCTCTCCTGCCGGAACAGTTATACCTGGTAAAATGCAATCTAGAAAAGATTTAACAGAAGTTATGGAAGCACATCATTTGCCTTATGTTGCGCAAACTATTGCTTATGCAAATTTTAAGGATTTATATGAAAAAGCTGAAAAAGCTATTTATACAGAAGGTCCATGTTTCTTAAATGTATTATCACCTTGTCCAAGAGGCTGGGGATATCCAACAGATATGTTAATGCAAATAAACAAATTAGCTGTTGAAACATGTTATTGGCCTTTATATGAAGTTATTGATGGCAGATATGTAATAAATTATAAACCAGCTAAAAAGTTACCTATTGAAGAATTTTTAAAACCTCAAAAACGTTTTAAACATATGTTTAAACATGGTAATGAATGGATGATAGAAGAGTTTCAAAAAGAAGTTGATAAACGTTGGGAAGCTCTTTTAAAACTAGAAGAAACAACAAATAGATAGAAAAAACTCGGCTTACTGCCGAGCTTTTTTGTTATTATTTTATTCTTCGTTTGGTTCTGGTGCACCTACTGGGCAAACACCTTCGCATGTTCCACATGAGATACATACATCTTTATTTATTATATATTTATCATCACCTTGTGAAATACAAGAAACTGGACAGCTAGCTGCACATGCTCCACAACTAATACATTTATCTGTAATTTTATATGCCATTTAATTCACCACCTCTCATTGTTAATCATGTTATATTTCATCATCATTTCCCTGTGTTTTTTCATCAAGTTCTTCAAGCTTTTCAAGTTCCTCAAGCTCTTTTTCATGTTCTTTTTCTTCTGGATCAATTTCTTCTTTTTCAATATTTTTTATAATTTTAATATCTGATGCTGGATATCTTTTATAAAATGTGTCTTCTCCATCTTTAAATTTAACTCTTATTATTTCTCTTAAAGTTTGTATAGAATCAACTGTTCCTTCTCCATCTTCAGTTTTTACTATTGCTCCAATTTTAGGAAGTCTTTTTAGTTTATCTTCATAAACTTCTTGTTCATATTTTAAACAACACATTAGTCTTCCACAATTTCCAGATATTTTAGATGGATTTAATGATACATTTTGCTCTTTTGCCATTTTTATTGATACTGTTTCAAAGTTATCTAAAAATGAGCAGCAGCATAACTCTCTTCCACATACTCCATTACCGCCTATTTTTTTAACTTCGTCTCTTACCCCTATTTGTCTTAATTCAATTCTTGTTTTAAAAATTGCAGCTAAGTCTTTTACTAGCTCTCTAAAATCAATTCTACCATCTGCTGTGAAGAAAAATATAATTTTACTGTTATCAAATTTATATTCAACTTCTGTTAAATTCATATCTAATTCATATTTTTTTATTTTTTCCTCAGCTATTTTAAATGCTTCTTTTTCTTTTTTTCTATTAGATTCATCAATTTTTATATCTTTTGGTGTAGCAATACGAATAACCTTTTTTAAAGGTGCTTTTAAGCTTTCTTCATGTATTTCTTTTTTTGCTGTAGTAACTTCTCCAATTTCTTGACCTTGGTTTGTTTCTACTATAACTTTTTGTCCTTTTTCAATATCTAAGTTGTCAGGATCAAAAAAATACACTTTTCCTGGTTTTCTGAATCTAACTCCTACTATACTATTCAATTAACTTCCTCCCACAATTTTAGTAATAAGTTATCAATTGACATATCATAATTAGCATTTGCTAATATTCTTTGTTTTGTCTGTTCTATTATATGTATTGTATTTATATAATTAATTTTATTTTCCGTTTTTATTAGATTATATATTACTATTTCCATATAGTTTAGTAAATCAATAATATCTTCTTTAGCTGAATAAAGTACTTCTGCTTCTCTCCATATTTTAGTTATATTTTGCTTTTCTAATGTATTAATTATTTTTTCTATTTGCATGTATTGATCTTTTAGGTTATTTATTTTTATTGCTTTTCCAATACTTCCTTCACAATGTTTAAGCATATTCTTAGTTATGTCTGTGCTCATTCCATTTTGTTTTAAATAATTTATTATTTGTTCCTCTGGTATAGGTTCAAAGTGTATTTTCATACACCTTGATTTTATAGTAGTTAAAATTTTGCTTTCATTTGAAGTTGTTAAAATAATAACTACATATTCTGGCGGTTCCTCTAATGTTTTTAATAAACTATTTGCTGCTTCTCTTGTCATTGTATCTGCTTGTGATATTAAGTATACCTTTTTACTTGAAGTTACTGGTTTTTCTTGAGTTTTTTCTTGCATAAATCTTACTTGTTCTATTTTTATAGTTTTACCATCTTCTGGTATAATTTGCATAAAATCAGGATGACTTTCACCATTAAATTCCATACATGATTTACATTTTCCACATGGTCTTTTTTCTTGTCCAGTGCATAATATCATTTTTGCAAACTCTTTAGCAAATATGTTTTTACCGATTCCTTCTTCTCCAACAAACATATAACTATGTAAAACATTTTTGTTTTGTACAGTTGTTTCAAGTATTTTTTTTATTTTTTCATTTCCAATTAAATTCTCAAAGGACATTTTTTATACCTTTCCAAATAGATTTAATGGCCAGAAACGTATCCACACCTTACTTTCAACTTTTTCAATTGGAATACACCCAAATGCTCTACAATCTGTTGATTGACTTCTATTGTCTCCCATTGCAAAAATATACCCTTCTGGTACAGTAAATTCTGAAAAATAGTTATAGTTAGAATAAGTAGTCTCATAATTTGCATTTGTAGTCACTCCTGGTTGTAAATATGGTTCTGCTAATTCTTCTCCATTAATATATACTTTTCCATTTTCAATTTTTACATGTTCTCCAGGAAGTGCAATTACTCTTTTTATATAGCTTTCTTTTCCAATTTCCAATACATAATATGCAAATTTTCCCCACCAACTTTTTGGTTTTTTTTCATATTTTGCAACTGGATTTTTCAAATCTACTTCTGATTCACTACTATAACTTACTTTACTAGGTGCTTCAAAAGTAATTATCTCTCCTCTTTTAGGCATTTCATTTATTGTTCTCATCCATCTATTTAAAATTAGTCTTTGTCCTGATTGTAATGTTGGTCTCATTGAAACCTGACTAACAATTGTTGGTGTTCCAACAAAGTACTTAATTAATATTGCTAATACAAATGCAACTACAATGCAAAAAATCCATTCTAATATATTTCGTGTTTTATCACTGATAATCATTATGTGGTTAAACCTTCTTTCTATTTTTTTAGTGCAGGTATTCTAATTACAACCTCTGTACCTTTTCCTACTTCACTTTTTATATCTATGCTTCCATTATTTTGCTCTATTATTTCTTTTGCTATTGGAAGTCCTAATCCAGTTCCTCCAAGTTCTCTTGACCTTGCTTTATCAACTCTATAAAATCTTTCAAATATTCTGGCTAAGTCTGCCTCTGGAATTCCTATTCCATTATCTATAACTTTAATATATGCATCATTATATACAAACCCCACATATACTTTAATAGTTCCGTTTTCTGGTGTATATTTAATAGCATTAGATATAATATTTAATATTACTCTCTCTATTCCATATTTATCTGCATTCACAGGTGGAACATTAGCTGTTACAAAACATTCAATATTATGTTTTTTCTTTTCTACTTCAAATCTTAATCTTTCAATACAGTTTTTGGTTACTTCTCCTAAATCAAATATAGATTCTTCTTTTGTAACCTTTTTATTGTCATATCTTGAAAGTACTAATAAGTCGGTAACTAATCTTGCCATCCTTCTTGCTTCAGAACTTATAACCTCTAAGAATTTTGTCTGCATTTCTTTATCATATTCACTTTCTAATAAAGTATCTGCATATCCCATAATAGATGTAATAGGTGTTTTTAGCTCATGTGATACGTCTGCTACAAATTCTTTTCTCATATTGTCTAGCTTTACATGTTCTGTAATATCTTGTATTACAACTATAACTCCATCTGGTTTGTCATTTTCATCTTGAAATGGAGCAAATAAAAGATTAATAAATTTATCTCCAACATCTATTCTCTGTTCTGATGAAGTCCAATTTTCTAGGTAAACTATTTTTTCTAAGTTTATATCTGTTTTTAAATCTTCAAAAATACTTTTAAATGTATTTTGTTTTTCTCTTTCTAGGTTTAGTAATTCCATTGCAGCTGGATTACTATAAATTATATTTCCTTCCATATCAAATGCAATAATTCCATCTGTCATGTGTAATAAAATTGTTTCAATTTGTTTCTTTTGCTTAGCAACTTCATTTAAATTCTGTTTTAGTTCTTTTGTCATAATATCAAATGCATTTGATAGTTCTTCAATTTGATTTTGCTTTGGATCTATTTTATTAAACTCAACTTCTTCTCCATTTGCAACTTTTTCTGCATTTTGAATTAAGTCTTTTATTGGTTTTACTACAGCTTTATAAGTAAAATAGCATACTAATATAGTAATTATAGTAAAAACTCCAATTTCAATTGCAGTAATTGCTTTGATTTGTGAAATTTTTTCGTCAATGCCGGTTTGAATAAACTCCTCATTTATTAGAGCATTATTTACAAGTACTTCTTGTTCAACTTGTTTTATACTATTTATACTAAATATTGATAATGCTCCTATTATAATTATTCCTAGTATAAAGAAAATTAAAATAATTTTCGTTTGTATACTTTTTATCATTTTAAGAGTGCTCCCTTTCTAATTAGTTGGTTGCTAGATAGTACCCAACGCCTCTTTTAGTAATCAAAATTTTTGGAGCTGATGTATCTTTTTCAATTTTTTCTCTAATTCTTCTTACTGTAACATCTACCGTTCTAATGTCTCCGTAGTATTCATATCCCCATACTTTTTCAAGTAAAGTTTCTCTTGTTACTACTTGACCAGGTTGATTTGCTAAATATTTTAATACCTCAAATTCTCTTAAAGTTAAATCAATTACTTTTCCTCTAACTTTTACTTCAAATTTTTCTATATTAATACTTAGTTCTCCTACTTCTATTAAAATACTTTCCTTTTTAGGTTCTTCAATTGCATCTGTTGATTGAACTTGTATTTCAGCTTTTCTTAAATTTGCTTTTACCCTTGCCATCAATTCTCTAACACTAAAAGGTTTAGTTATATAATCATCTGCACCTAATTCTAGACCTAATATTTTATCTATTTCTTCATCTTTTGCTGATAATATTAAGATAGGAACATTTAATGTATGTCTTAATTTTTTGCATACAGTTAACCCATCTACTTTTGGAAGCATAATGTCTAATAAAATTAAATCTGGTTTTTTTTCTGTAGCGATTTTTATTGCTTCTTCACCATCATTTGCCTCTAATGTAGAATATCCTTCTTTTTGTAAATTATATGTTAAAATGTCTACTATTGGTTTTTCATCATCTACAACAAGAATAGTTTTTTTAGCCATTTCTGCATTATTTGCTTTTGCAGAATTTTCTTCTAAACTTACTTCTTCATTAAAATTTTCTCTTTTATTTTCCACCAAAAAGCCCTACCTTTCTTAATATTAAGAGTTATATTTTTGATATTATATTTATATCATAATAACAAATTTTGTACAAGTTTTTTTAATCATTTTTGTCACATTTTTGAAATAATTTTGAAACGTTTTTGTAATAGAAGAGCGGAATCACTTTTGAAGTGACTCCGCTTTCTTCAGCCCCCAGTGGGGCTGAATTCAATTCCTACGGTGTCTTCTACGACGCCGCCTTTTTCTCCATCTGGATATATATACCATTATATATATCCAGATATATCCAATAATTGCAACTAATGCAATTATTAGGACCACTACCAAGGCTTTGATTAGCCCTGGTAAGTTTGCAAACCCGCGCACGAGCGGGTCATTACTTTTATAGAACTTTTCTTCCCGCTCACGGAAGAAAAATTCTACCTCACGAGTCATTTGACTCGTTTTTACCTCCTGTTCATTGTAGAACAGGATGTTTTCTCTTATTATTGCCATGTTAATGGCAGTAATAAGAATCTTGTTTGCAATCAACATCCCAGTGATGGTGATTGCAATCAACATCAGGAACGCCAGAATTCTGGCAGTTACAACGTTGTTCTTCCTCATCTTGTTTCCTCTTTCTTATTAATTAAAATAAAATTTTGGTTATTATGATTATAACACATTTTACCTTATAAATCAAGTTTAGTTTACATAACTATATCTATTTCATACACTTTATCATCTAATTTTAATTTTATTTTCTTTTCTTCAATTTCTTTTCCATTTACTTTAAAGCTTTCTACTGTGTTATTTTTACCATTTGGATTACTTACATGAATGTTATATACAGAGTTTCCATGTTTATATTTTATGCTATATTCTTTCCAATCGCTTGGTATACAAGGTTTTATGCTTAAATACCCGTTTTCAATATTTAATCCTAATATATATTTAATACCAGCTTCATACATCCAGCTACTTGAGCCTGTATACCATGTCCAACCACCTCTTCCTGCTAAATTTTTTTGAGTATATACGTCAGCACTTATAACATAAGGTTCTACTTTATATTTGTTAGCCGCTTCTTTTGTTCTACTATGCTCAATCGGATTTATCATTCTATAATATTCCCCTGCTTTATCTCCAAAGCCCAGCAAGCTAAATGCAATAATAGACCATATTGCACCATGTGTGTATTGTTGTTGTGGTCATTTTTATTATCTCTTTTGACCACAAGCTAAACAGCTTTTTTCTCATATATTTTTTTAGCTACACTAAAATTATTATTTAATTCTTGTAGTGGCTTGAAGTTAAAATATATATCAACTTGCTTGTCACTATGAATTTCAATTTTCTCTATAAATTCTCTAATTATTTCTTTTGTTGGTTTCTCCATATTAAGAAACTCTTCTATTAAATTATCTAATCTACTTTCACTTTTTGTCTTATCATTTTCTCCAGATAGCTCTTGTTCAAGCTCTTTAATGCTTTGTTCATATCCTTTTACACACTCTTTTATTCTATTTGCATTTTTCATATATTCATCAAGTGTGATAATTCCTGCTAATCTATCATCATACATTACTTCTAGCTTTCTAGTTTCTTTTTCAATTGTTTCTTTAAAGGAATCTATTTTCTTTTTTATACAAAGTTCTTTAGACTGCTTTGATTTAGATTGTTTTGCAATTTCTTCTAGTTTTTTTGTATTGGTGTATTCTTTGCAAACTTCTCTTAAAACTTCTAGCATTTGTTCTTCAAAAACTTGATAATTAAAATTATGTGGAGAACATACATCAAATTTTCCAAACCTTCCATATCTTTGACATCTGCCATAGATATTCCCATTTTTATCTGGACTTCTTATTCCAATATATCCTTTGCAATCATAACATCTAAGTAATCCCTTAAATAAATAATCATTTTGAACTACTCTTGATCCCTTTGTTGCATTAATTACTTTCTTTGCTCTTTCAAAATCTTCTTTACTTATAATTGCTTCGTGCATATTTTCTATTTTTATCCAATCTTCTTCAGGTAAATTTATAAATTTCTTTGATTTAAAACTTACCTTTTTTCTCTTTCCTTGTATAACTGTTCCTGTATATATCTCGTTTGAAAGAATAAATCTTACAGTAGATTGTTGCCATAACCCATAAGTTAAAGATTTTGCTCCTCTATTTCTTTTATTATAATCTGATGGAATTGGAATTTTCTTTTTACTTAAGTAATCTGCAATTTGCATTGTACCAAAACCTGCTAAATATTTTTCATATATTAGTTTTACAACATTTGCTGCCTCTTCATCTATTATTAAATGGTATTTGTTTTCTGGGTCTTTTTTATATCCATAAGGTGCTGTTCCTAAATACTCTCCTTGTTTTCTCTTTGATTGTAAAACACTATTTATTTTTTTAGATGTATCTTTTGCATACATTTCATTTAATATAGATTTAAAAGGTGCTATATCATTATTTGAATTATCATAAGCAGTATCTATGTTATCTAATATTGCAACAAATCTAACTTCATGTTCTGGAAAATAATTTTCAATATATAACCCTGATTGCACATAGTTTCTTCCAAGTCTTGACAAGTCTTTTGTTATAACCATATTGATTTTTCCGTTTTCAATATCTTCAATCATCTTATTAAAGCCTGGTCTATCAAAACTTGTACCACTTATACCATCATCAACATATTCTGCAATAAAGTTTAGTTTGTTTTCCTTAATGTATTGCATTAATAATGCTCTTTGATTTTGTATACTTTCACTCTCTGAATATTTTTCTTTCTCTTCATCTTCTTTTGAAAGTCTTATATATATGCCTACTTTGTAAGAACCCGACCCACTACCATAGCATTTGGCTATGAGTGGGTTCCCTGGAACCTTGTTATTGTCATAATAATCAATATTATTCATTATATTAAAGCTCATTTTTCCTCCTTCCTGCTAAAATAAAAATGAGATAATATTGATACCCTCTAATTAGGATTATATCATATTATCTCGTATATTGCTATTGTTAGTTATGCCTTTTTAGAAATTATTTTTAGCTTCTTTTTAAGCAATAATTTCCGAAGGCTCTCTCTACTATTCTTTCTAACGTTTCTCCATTATTATTAAATATTATATTAAATTTAAATTCGTTTTTCTTTTTATATTTTCGTTTTTCTAAAATCTCTTTTTTATCTTCCATACACTCGTTCCTCCTCTATTATTTTTTCCATTTTTTTGATTTATATGCAAAAAACACCTTAATTTAATTAAAGAGTTTATACAAATACTATTGAACTTCTTATACTACTTGCATGCACTATGTTTCCAACTGTTTTAGGTACATCAAATGTAGCTTTTATTCCTTTTTTCAAAACTAAATTACTTGATTTCTTTGCATATTCATATACTAATCTATTCCATTTTGCAAAATCTATATCTGACATCTCTGCTTTTGTTGATAAAAGTTCATTATCTCTATTTATCATTGCAAGTAATGCATAATATAATTCTCGTTCTTCTTTTTCTTTACTATTTCTAATATAATTTTTATTATACTCTTTATTATAAATTTTCTTCTTTTCCAAAGATTTATTATGTCTGTATTCTTTCTCACCTTCATATCGTGTATCTTTTTTTGCCACTTTAGATACATATTGTGGCGATTTATTTATTATAGGAGCAATATCAACTGATCTCTTGTGTTCCTCATAATATAGCTTTAATATTTCTTGTTTTACATCATTCTCTACCATACTATCCCTCCTCTCTTGGTTTCATTTTTTACTTGCACTTTTTAAACATAATTATAGTTGTGTTATTTAGTATTATTTATTTTATTATTTACTAACATAAGTTAGTCACCCTTACTTGCTATTGTCAATAGTTTATGATAAAATATTTATAATTAAATAACATTTATTTTTAAAATGTGGTTAGGAGTAATAGAATGGTTAGTTTATTTAAGCTATTAGATACTAATAGTAATAAATTTTATTTTAATGAAACCACTAAAAAGAAGTTAATTATTTACAACATATATAAGAAATACAAAGATTTATATTCTTCTCATATTGAGAAAAAAGAAATTAATATTGGAGAACAACTTTGCGATTTTCTTAATACGGATTTTGAAAATCCTAACAGCTTTAAAACTCTTATAAAGAAATATGGCATAAACTTTTTCTTAAATTTAACAGATATAAAATATTCAGATTTTCCTGTTCCTGCTAATGAATATATACAATCACTAGATGAATTAATTAATAATCATAAATATGTATTTAGTTTATTTAGGCAAGATTTAGTGCTTGATGTTGAATATATATTTAATATGAATAGTCTTGAAGAAACAAAGGACTTAACACCTCTACAAAGATTTCAAGTAATGACCAATAGTGATGTTGGTAATAAATCTCTAAATAAAATTGATAACAACAAGATAAAATTAAATTTATCTGCATTTGAGATATTAAGAGATTATTCTGATTTTCCTATGAGGCAGGATGAAACTCAAAGAATAGTTGGTAAAGCAAATGTTCCTTCTTCATATTTTATTGAATGTACTGATATTATTCAAACTTTACTTATTGAATTTATAGAAATAGCAAATCTTAATATTGAAATAAAAAAATGTAGAAACTGTGGTAAATTCTTTGTTCCAGATAATAGATCAGATGAAATTTATTGTAGTAATATTTTTGAAAACGGAAAGACTTGTAAAGAAATTGGTCATTTTAAAGTTCAACAAAAATTAATACATGAAAATGATAATTTAAGAATTTACAGAAATGTTTATCAAAAATTATTATTAAGAACAAGAAGAAATCCTGAAAATATTCAATATGCTAGAGATTTTGAATTTTTTAAAGAAGATAATAACAAATGGAAAGAAAATATTAGCAAAGGTCTAGCTTCTGAAGAAGAATATATAGAATGGTTAAATCAGCAATAAATATTAGATAGGGCTATTATGGAGTCTATCGTAAAAGTTGTGTAAGTTTAATAGGGCTTAAGAAAAATCCTTCTTAAGCCTATTATTTTTAGGCTTTATTTTATATTCTGCCTTCATACATAATTCTAAATTGAGATAAGCATAAATCCCATTTATCAACCATTCTTGACCATTTTTTCTCTGCTTTTAATGTTGATAGATATAACACTTTTAATAAAGACATGTCTGTTAGAAATACATTTCTGTTTCGATTTATTCGTTTATAGGTACTGTTTAAGCTCTCTATCGCATTTGTTGTATACATTATTTTTCTTATTTCAGCAGAAAATTTAAAGAATACTGAAAGTACATCCCAGTTATCTATCCAACTTTGAATCGCACCAGGATATTTATGTTTCCATTTTTCTTCCAACTCTAATAAGTTAGTATACCCTAATTCCTCTGTACTTGCTTTGTAAACTGTTTTTAAATCATTAGCAAGTTCTTTTCTATCTGTATATGGTACATACTTTAAAGAGTTCCTTATTTGATGCACTATACATCTTTGATATTCCGTCTTAGGGTTTATTGCTGATATTGCATCTTTAAGCCCTGTCAATCCATCTGCACATAATACTAAAATATCTTGTACTCCGCGATTTTTAAGCTCGTTTAATACAGTCATCCAATATTTTGCACTTTCATTTTCTCCAATTGTTATTGTTAAAACTTTTTTCATTCCATCTTTATCAATTCCTAACACAACATAGGCTGCTTTTTTTTACTATCTGTCCATTATCTCTAACATGAAAATGTGTAGCATCAATAAATACTATAGGGTATACACTTTCTAATTTCCTTTTTTGCCATTCTTGTACTTCAGGTATAATTTTATCTGTTATATCACTTATCATATCTGGTGAAAGATTACAGCCAAATGTCTCCTTTATTTGTTCTTGAATGTCCTTATCAGACATTCCTAATGCATACATAGATATTACTTTTTCATCAAAGCCATTTGCTGTTCTTGAATATTTAGGCACTAAATCGGAATCAATTTCTCCGTTTCTATCTCTAGGAACTTTTTCTGGAATATCTCCCATTTCTGTTGCTACAGTTCTTTCTGGATAATATCCATTTCGATAATTATTATTATCTGTTCTTTCGTTTTTGGAATAACCAATTTTTGCTTCCATTTCAGCATCCAACAATTGTTGAAAAGCAGGGGCAAAGAAATCTTTCCAGGCTGTGTACATATCATTCATAGATTTAATATTTTTTGGATCATTCCTTCTAAAAAATTCCTCTACTATTTCATTTTTTTCTTTTTCTACTTTTTTACCCATAGAAAAATCCCTCCTTGATATTTTATATTTTATCACGGAAGGATTTATTTACACAACTTTTTCTATACTCTCAGAATATATATTTAAATATAATCTTGATATTATAGAATTTGTTGTTTCACATACTTTGTTTGGTATGCTTAATCTTTGTTTTAACTTATCTCTGTCATAATTTGTTGTATTAATATATGGCAATTCATTTAATATTCTTTCATTTATAATTGTAAATAATTTAGATAACAACCAATCATTCATTGGTTCAAGTCCCAAATTATCTATAACTAATAAATCTACTTTTGTATATAATTTTGTTAGATCACTTTCTGTATGATTTGTATAAAATTTAGCATACTTATCTACTAATTCTGTTAATGTTCCAAATATTATTGGCGTATTTTCTTTTAATAATTCATTACATATCGCCATTGAAATGTGTGTTTTTCCTGTTCCACTTTTTCCTTCAAATATAATACCATTCTTGAAGTTTTTGAAATCTGATATAAATTTCTCTGCTGCTAATTTCGTTCTTGAATTTTGTTCATTTGTAATAAAATTCTCTAAAGTTTTTTGTTTAAATTGTGCTGTTATAAAATCTGTTCCATAATATTGTTTTATTTTTTTGTTGTATTCTTCTTTTCTAAAATTCTCATATTGTTTCATCAATTCTTCTTGTAGTTTTTCTTTTGCCTTATTTCTTTCTTCTATTGCTTGTTTACAATCACATTTTTCATTTTCTATAAATACATTTATTGTTTGGCTTATTGGATTTAATATCCATCTTGGTTTCAAAACTTTATTACAATATTTACATATGGTATCTTCTGGTATATTTGCTTTTATTTTATAACCATTTTGCAAGATTTCTTCTATACTATATAAAATCTTTGATTTTTCCATAACTCTGTTTTGCATAAAATTCACCTCCTTCTGTTTCTATTTCTTTTTTTAATTCTTTTTCTCTTTCTGTATCCACATTTTTTCCAATTTTTGTGAATTCTTTTTTATCCTTTATCCATTTCTCCTGTGAGTTTTGATACTTATTCCAATTTTTAATTTTATATCCATATTCATCTTGTACTATCATGCTATATTCCTGAAAAATATCTAGTGCATTCTCGATACTTTTCTGATTTCTACCCATATGATGTGCTAATGTTTCTATGGTAAAAAACTTATTTTCACTTATTTTTAAATATCCTCCAGATTCACAATTTGCTGTTATTGCTAAACAATTTATAAAAATTACAATAAGTCTATCTCCATCTTTTTTTCTTTTGATTTGCTTGATTTTTTCGTTGTCAAAAAAATTATTGTACAACTTAAACCAATATCTCTTTCCTCCTTTCATCAGTAATCACCACCTTTTTAGTAAAATATTTTTTAATTTTAAAAATCATCAAAACTATATTCTACTTTTTTCCTTGGTTCTTCTAGACTATCTTGAATGTATTTGTCTAGAATTTCTTTTGCAAATAATGTTTTAGATTCAATTTTGTAATATGGTATTTTCTTTTCTCTAACTAATTTACGAATTAACCAATATGAAATACCCAAATATTGTGCTGCTTCTACTGAATCTAAAACTCTTTTTTCTTTTGTATTTGAATTTAATTTTTCATTATCCATATCTAATCACCTCCTATCTGATTTGTTTAAAACAAAAACATTATTGTTTTGTTTTAAAACATTTTATTTATATTTTTGTTTTTTGTCAACACATTTTTAAAATATTTTTGTTTTAATTATTTACAAATAAAAATTATTGTTTTATAATGTTCTCATAAAAATATATTGGAGTGTTTATGATGAATATAAATTTTAGTGAAAAATTAAAGCAGTTAAGAAAAAATAAAGGTATTACACAACAAGCATTAGCAGATGCTATTGGAGAAAAAAGATCAATAATCGCAAATTATGAATCAAATAATTCCACACCAGGATTTGAAGTTTTAAATAAATTATCTAACTTTTTTAATGTACCTGTTGGATATTTAACTGGAAAAAACAATTCTTTAGTTAGTGAATATAGTTTTAAAACTTTAGAAGATTATATTGATATATTACCTAATCAAAAACCATTATGGTTAAAAATAAAAAATCCCATAAAATATTCTTCTTTTACTGGTAAAGAAGTTTATGGTCCTAATAAAGATTCTAAAATTATATTCTTTAATCCATTGGATGAAAAAGAAAAAAATTCAAGAATATATTTAGAGTTTTTAAATATTAATTCTTATGCAACAGATAGAGAAACTTTTTATAAAACTATTTATAGTTTCGCATGCAAATATGGTTTCTTTGGAGAAGTTTATGAATCTACAAATGAAAAGTTTAATGTTTCTTTTCCAATCTTTAAACCATTTGAATTAGGAATATTTGACACAGATTATTATAACCCTTCTTTATTTCAATTTGACCTAAACTTTAAAACAGTTGATTTTCCTGGAAAAGATAGTTTTAATTCAATATTAGAAGAATATAAAATAACAGGGTATTTTGAACCTATATCTTGTTATATAGATTATTTATCAGAAATGCACCGTTTGGTTTATAACTTATCTTGTGATAATAGATTGTTAGAAAAAACTTTAGAGCAAATTTCTTATAGAACTGGTGGAATTAGAAAACGTTTTGTAAGAACTGATTCAGGTGAAATTGTAGAAAGTATTTCTTATAAATCTTTACTTTCTTTGATGTATTATGAATTGTTTTTGGATATAAAAAATGGTAATATTCCAAATTACTGTTTTGAGTGCAATAAATTTTATTTGCCTGATAGTAAGCATAAATGTAAAAAATAAGTTTGAAAGGAGCTTTTATATGAGTATAATTAATACATTTGATAATAAAACAAAAGAAATTCTAAGCCCTAAAAATTTGGTAGATGAAATAGAAAATTTTCCAGAAGTTGCTATTTTAATTTTTAAAGAAAGATTTTTCGACTATTTACAAGAAGAATATGGAATGAAAATTATAGGTCATGTTAATGCTGGTTTATTTATTCCTATTTACAAATTAAATTTTCATGGGAAAGAATTTGCAATAACAAGAACTACTATAGGTGGTGCTGGTACTGCTGGAACAGCTGAAGAATTAATTGCTATGGGCGCTAAAAAAATATTAATATATGGAACTTGTGGTACTTTAGATAAAGATATTTTAAAGGGACATTTTATAATTCCTACTGCTGCTTATAGAGATGAAGGTACTAGCTATCATTATGTTGAACCTAGTGATTATATTGAAGTAAAAACTGCAAATAAACTTTGTTCAATTTTTGATGAATTAAATATTCCATATGTAAAAGGTAAAACATGGACAACTGATGCTATTTATAGAGAAACTGCAGGAAACATGAAAAAAAGAAAAGAAGATGGTTGTATTGTCGTTGAAATGGAATGTGCTTCAATAATGGCTGTTAGCCAATTTAGAAATATTCCAATATATCAATTCTTATATGGTGATGATACATTAGATGGAACTGAATGGGATAGAAGAAAAATTGATGATAGCTCAAAAGAACTTATGGAAAGAAATATATTAGATTTAGGATTTAAAATTGCAGAAAGATTATAGGAGGATAATTCTATGAATAGTTTAGAATATTTAGATAAAATTGTAGAAGTAAAAATTGATAGACCTATAGGAAGTAGTCATCCAGATTATCCAGATCATATTTATTTAGTTAATTATGGATATGTCCCAAATACAATAAGTGGAGATGGTGAAGAGTTAGATTGTTATGTATTAGGAGAATATAAACCATTGAAAGAGTATAAAGGAAAATGTATTGCAGTGATTCATAGAGTTGATGATGATAAATTAATTATAGCTCCAGAAAGTAAATCTTTTACTAATAGCGAAATAAAATTACTGACAGATTTTCAAGAAAAATTTTATACTAGTGAAATAATTAGAAGTCCAAATTACTTAGAATTTAATAAAAACATACCTGAATTATCTGTTACTAATTTAGAAAATAGTTTAAAATTTTATAAAACTGCTGGATTTAAACTTGAATATGATAGACCAGAAAACAAATTTGCATTTATAAGTTTAGGTGAAATTCAATTTATGCTACAAGAATTTTATATTACTGATAAATGGAATATTGCCCCTATTACCTATCCTTTTGGTAATGGAATAAACTTTCAGTTAGAGGTGGATAATATAAGACAAATATATAGCAATTTAAAAAATGCAAATTATGAAATAACATTTGATATTGAAGAAAATTGGTATAGACAAGATAATAAATTATTAGGTAATAAAGAATTTTTAGTACAAGATCCTGATGGATATTTATTAAGATTTTCAGAAGATTTAGGAGAAAGAGAGGTTTAATTTTTGTGGACAAATTTAAAGAAATAAGACCAATTGCTTTAGGTCTTGCTATTAAAAACAATAAGCTATTAGTTTCAGAAGGTTTTGATAAAGTAAAAAATGAAACTTTTTACAGATGTTTAGGTGGAGGTATTGAATTTCTAGAAAAAAGTGAGGAAGCTTTAAAACGTGAGTTTTTAGAAGAAATCAATGTTGATATTACAGTTAAAAATTTTTTAGGAATATCAGAAAATATCTTTACATATCAAGGAAAAAAAGCTCATGAATTGATTTTATTTTACTCAATCGAAATATCTGATGAAAATTATCAAGAAGAATATAAGGTAATAGATGATCATGGTGAAACTATTGCAAAATGGATTGATATTGATGAATTTAAAAATAAGAACAAAATACTGTATCCAAAAGAAGTATTTAAATATATTTAATTCATAGCTATTCCCTACCACATGAAAGGAGGTGATAAAGGTGTGGTAGGAAATATCGAAAAACGTGGAGAGAATTCATATAGATTAAGAGTTTCTGGTGGCTACACAGGAGAAGGCAAAAAAATTATCTATAAAAAGACTGTTCAAGCTAAAAACAAAAATGAAGCTAGAAAAGAATTAGCATTATTTATATCTGAAATAGAAACTGGACAAGCCTTATCTGCAAAAAAGATGCGTTTTAGAGATTATGCTGATTTTTGGATTAACAATTATGCTATTCCAAATTTGTCTCCTAAAACTTATGAAAGATATAAAAGTATGTTAAGGTCAAGGATTCTCCCCTATCTCGGCAACATGTATTTAGACAAAATTCAACCAATGCAATTAATGTATTTATATCAAGAATTAAGTGAATCAACATATATTAGAAAAAATATTAAACATAAGTTATCTTCAAAAACTGTACTGGAACATCACAGATTATTACATTCTATGTTACAACAAGCAGTATATTGGCAAATGATTCCATACAATCCTGCATCAAGGGTAAGACCACCTAAAGCTAAAAATCCAAGTATTAATTTCTATGATGATGTACAAACAATTGCATTAATTAAGGCATTGGAAAGTGAAGAATTAAAGTTTCGAGTCATTATCCTTTTAACAATTTTCACAGGATTAAGACGTGGAGAAGTTTTAGGATTAGAATTGCAAGATGTAGACTTAAAAAATTCTTCAATTACTGTAAGACAGGCTAGTCAATATGTTTCTTCTATTGGTATCTATACAAAAGATCCTAAAACTGAAACATCAAACAGGGTTATTAGAATCCCTGATTCAATTACTAAACTTTTAAAAGATTACAAAAGAAAACAATCAAAAAAAAGATTAAAATTAGGAGACAAATGGCAAAATACAAATCGATTATTTGTACAATGGAATGGTTCTCCTATGCATCCAGATACAATTACAAAATGGTTTAGGCAGTTCCTAGAAGATAAAAACTTGCCACATATTACATTTCATGGCTTACGCCATACACATGCAACTTTGCTTATTGCACAAGGATTAGATGTTAGAACTGTTAGTAATAGATTAGGACATGCTCAAACATCTACAACATTAAATATCTATGCCCATGCATTTGCGAGAATGGACAGAGAGGCATCAGATAAACTTGATAATCTTCTTTATAGGGAAGATACAAAAAAATATTTTAAAGCCAATTAGATGCTTATCACATAAATTTATACAAAAAATTGAAAGGAAAAAAATTCTATGAAAAATTATAATAATAAAGAAGTAAATCAAGACATGATAGTTTCTGCTTAAATACTTTTAATTAATTTCACAATTTAATATTTTATAATTTAAGCAGAAACTTTTTTATTTTATTTCAAATAGAATTTAATCAAATATATTTATAAATATCAAAAATTCAAGGTTTACCAAAAACCTTTTTATATAGATTTGTGCCCAAATGGTGCCAAATTCATTTTATGTAACTTAAAATGAGTAAAAATAAAGAGCCTACAATCTCTTGCGACTCTAATAAAACTTTTGGTTGCGGGGGATAGACTCGAACTATCGACCTTCGGGTTATGAGGAGTGAAAGTTTTTTAAAAAAATCTTAGTATTTTCAATACTTTCCAGCCTTGATTTCTATTTGTACCCTTTATTTACCCTTTATCCAGTTTTAAGCCATTTTTAAATCGCTCAAATAAACCTCTAACCTATTCATTTGGGTTAATTTAACTTGTCCTAAAATATGAACATATATATCTGCTGTTGTGCTATAACTAGCATGTCCTAATATTTCTTGCAGAACTCTTAAATCTATTCCTGCTTCGATTGCCCTTGTTGCAAATGTATGTCTTAACTCGTGAATACCTACTTTTCTAAAATTATGACTCTCACAAATTTGTTGACAATGTTTTCTTAAATATTCTGAGTTTATAGGATTATTACATTTTGTTTTAAATATAAAATCATCTTCTTTAAATCCTTCTCCTAGTTCTGCAACTTCTTCGCACTCTTTTATCTTTTGTTCTTTATATTCTTTTAGTATTTTTACAACTTTATCCAACATTGGTACTACTCTATAACTATTTTCTGTTTTTACATCTGTTATTTTTCTTTCTCTTTTTATTTTATTAAAATCATCATCATAAGTTGTAACTTTTTGCACACCTCGTCTTACATAAAGAGCTTTATTTTCAAAATCAATATCTTTCCAAGTGAGTCCACTTAGTTCTCCTGCTCTTAATCCTGTATTTACTAAAACAATGTATGCTATTCCCATTGTGTGCTCTTTCATAAATCCTTCAAAAACTTGTTGTTCTTCTTTCGTCATAATTTTTAATTCTTTTCTTCTCATAGTTGGTAATTTTAATTTTCTAGTCGGATTCATTATCATAAGTCTACACATTATTGCATCATCAAAACACATTTTTAATATACTGTTATAATGTCTTAATGATTTAGGAGATTTACCTTCTTTTTGTAATTCACTAATAAATTTTTGTAAATGATATAACTCAATTTTTTGTAACTGCATATTTCCTAAATGCTCTATTATTGTTTTTGATTTTTCAACATATCCCTGAAAAGTCCTTGGAGAAACATATGGCTTTTTATAAACTTTCATCCACTCTTTAATCCATTCTTCAAGAGTAATATTATTGTTATCAATGAAATAATTATCATCTTTTTGCCTTCTTAATTCTTGCATTTTTTCTACAACAATTCTTTGAGTTTTACCATATACAGAAATTTGCTTACTTTTTCCATTTACATTTACAGTAACCCTCCCTTCATAGTTATTTCCTCTTTTTCTTATTGTGCCTTCTCCTTTAATTCTTCTTGAAACTTTACTATTACTACTTTTACTCATTATCTTCCTCCCATAAAAAAACAGGATTTAAAATAATGACAATTTAATATTACTAATCATCATTCATTATAAATCCTTTTTCCTTTTTAAACCAAACCTTACACAATAATTCTTCCTGAATTTTTATTAAACCACTCAATCATCATAGGCTTGTTTATTACAATTCTTCTTTCAAATTTTATACAAGGAAAATCTTTTAATTTTGTTAATTCTGTCATAAGTTGTTTACTAATACCTAATATTTCTGAAGCTTCTTTTATATTTATTCCTATTTTTTCTTCCATATAGCTGTTCCTCCTTTTGCTAGTATTCGTTCTGCTTTTTCTACTGCTTCTCTTGGCGAATATAACTTCATTACACATTCTATTTCTTCATATAATGACTTTACATCTAATTCATTTGGTGCTGTGCCTAAAGTATTTAATGCTATAATTGCATAGGCTTTTGCTTGTTTTTTAGTTACTGTTTTGACATTATTTAATTTCATTTTTATCAGATCCTTTCACTTATAAACTTTTGATTAGTTACAAGTGAATTGGTATCTTCACATAGGTATTTCAACCTCTCCGCTTTCCACCGAGCGACTCCTCAACCAATGTTAAGCCAAGTCGAAGTATCATTATCACACTAATATAGTTCTTCGCCTTATAAACTTACCATCGTTTACTTTTTCCCTCATTATAGTCGCTATTTAACTTAAATTAACTTTCGCCTTCTTGGAGCTACCTATATTAGTTAAAGTCTTGTAACTAATATATTTACTTGTCAATGTGCATAGCAATTTTTCTTTGCTACACACATAGGCGAAAATAAACTAAAAAATGTCCCGATTATTTTAAAATATTTTTAATTTCTTTTATTGTCTTAAATTTTTCAATGTATTCAAATACTTTATCTTCAATATAGTCTTTACATTCTTGACTAAAAATACCTTTAATATATGATTCGCTATTTATTAAAGGTTCAAATATAATTAAAATCTCAAACTTAGCTTTTACATCTCCATTTACTGCTTTTTCAATAACTTCAAACAATTCCCTATTACTCATTTCTATCTTCATAACTTTAATCTCCTAATATTTTTTTAATTTTAGATTTAATAATTGATTTTTTATTTCTTACTGTTTTTTCTGATAAATTCATTATTTTTGCTATCTCTGTACTACTATACTCTTCAATACTCAAAGTAAGGATCTTCTTTTCGTCTTTTGAAAGTTTATGTATTGCAAGTTTTAATTTCGGATTTGAAATATTATCTTCCAAACTTCCTTTTACTTCATTAGAAATAAGAAAAAAGTCGCTATCATACATTGATAACGACACATTTTTAGCCACAGAATCATTAAAAACAATTTCTTTTATAACTCTATTATTTACTTTTCTAAAATAATCAATAGCAGAATGTTTTACTACTTTTCTTAAATAATTTTTAAATGATTTTATTACATATTCTATATCATTTTCAGAATACTCAACTTCACTCACAAAAACACCTCCGTTCTAGCACAATCAAGCCATGGAACAGAGGTAAAATTTTTACCCAATTATGAATATGAAATTATAAAATTAAATGTATAAAATATTTACTCATTTTTACTCCTCTCTAATTAGTCCATAATTTAAAAGTGTTTCCATTTCCTTAGTTTTTTCAATCAACACAACATTTGTAAAACCTTTTACCTCTAATTTATGGACCAATTGCCCTGACTACATTTTAGAGCTTTTTTTATATATTTCATTAAAAGTGTTGATAAATGCTGTAAAAGTGCTGAAAAGTGCTGAAATATTTTCGAATACTGGGATTAATTAGCAAAACAATTGATAGTTCACATAAAAAGTGGTATAATAAGTCTCAGTTAGTTAAACTAGTTGGAAATTTTACGGTACAGTATTCTTAATGGAGGTATTAAATGATTAAAGTAATGATTGCTGAGGATAATGTTCATACCAGCAAAAGCTGTTTTAAATTTCTGACAAATGATGAGAATATTAAAGTTGTATCATGTACTTTAGATGGAGAAGAAACAATAAAAGACTATTTTAAATTGCAACCAGATGTATTATTATTGGATTTAAATATGCCAAAGATTAATGGAATAGATGTAATAAATACTATCGGAAGATTTACAGGAGAAAGATCAAAATGCAATATTATAGTTGTTTCAGGAAGCTCTGACTATTTATACAGACTATATAACACTGCACAAGTATTTAGAGTGATACATAAACCTGTCGATTTTGACTATATATTGAAAACAATAAAAGAAATTCCTGTGAAAAATAAAGAAATAAATCAAAAAGAATTAAAAGAACTATTAGCTGAATTAAGATTAAATGTTTTTTCTTTAAGAGTTCAACAACTTATTTCTACAATAAATTTGGCTTATGAAAAACCTTACTTATTAAATAATATAAAAGATTTATATATTGAAGTGGCAAAAATTTATAATCTTAGCCCTAAAACAATAAAATGGAGTATAAGAACTTCAATAGATACCCTTAATCGCTCTGTGTCTATTGATACCCTTTGCTCCGTTTTTTCTTTAAAATTTAGACCTGAAACTGTTACACCTAAATATTTTATTACTTTGATTGTGGAGTATTTTAGGCAAGAATAAAGAGCAGATTTTTGTGAAAATCTGCTCTTTTATAATTACCAACATTTTTCTAATTGATCTGCAGTATATGAATCTACATATTTGCCATCATCAAGAGATACCATATATAAATTGTCATTTTTATCAATTATATATCCTTCTTGACCTCTGTATTTAACTCTGACTTTATCTCCAATTTTATATTCGTCATAATTATATGTATCAAAAAATCCCATACTGCTACTCCTTTTTGAAAATTGCTTTACTATTCTATTTCTTTTACACCAGTTACTAAATCTATTAAATGTTCATAACTGTTTACAACACCATATTTTACTTTTCCATCACTAATAGATTTAAAATGTTTCTTTGCACATTCAATTTTTCCTTTTTCTGCTCCTTTTAATTGTGCTGATTGCATACTTCCTTTTGTCTCTGCGATAAAGTATATATATTTTATATCTTTGCTATCAAATACCAATGCCCAATCAGGATTATAATTTCCAAATGGTGTACTTATTTTAAATCCATGTGGTAGTTTTGCATAAATTGTAACTTCTCCTTGTTCAAGTTTTCTTGCAAATTCCATTTCAACTTGTGAATCTGTAATAACATAATCGTAAATATTCTTTTTTACTTCAAGTGCATTGATTCCTAATTTCCCTGATAAATTATTATCTGTAAATATTTCATTACTAAACTTATCATCAATTTTGTTATAAGTTATTCCATCGATTATAGTTGTTGCCTTTTCATCATTAATTAAATTCGATGCCTTTCTAATAAATTCTTCTGGATTATACTTAAATTGTTCAAAAACATCTGCTCTTATATTTTTTAATATTTCTATAATAGTATGTCGTGTAAGACCAGTATCATTTGAAATGCTACCTATTAAATCATACTTGGTGCTTACTGGGACAAAATCATCATAGACTTCATTTCTAATTTTCCCTGCAACCATTGATTCCTCATCTCTTAGTTGACTAACACTCATAGTATTTCTTTGTTCTCCTTCTGTAATTCTTACTCTCATTTTACTGATTATTAATTTCTCATTCAATGCTTTAATTGCCTTTTCTATAAGTTCATCTGAATCAAAGTCCACTTCATAAATTGATTTTATATTTATCTTATTCCATAATTCTTGGAATTCTTTTTTATAAAAATTATCGTTTAATTTTAGATTATTTATATTATTTTTGTTAGCATTTCCTATTTCAATTTTAGTTTCAGTAAATAATGATGTAATTAATTTTGAATATTCTTCTACAAAGTCTTGCATTACTTCAGGAACACTTATTGAATTATTTGCAATATCTTCTTTTAATTTATATGTAATATTATCATTTTCATCAATATAATCATTTTTCATAAAATCTCTATATATTTTATTTACAATAGTTTCATCTATAGGTAATGATTTTCCTTCTTTATTTGTTAATTCTCTATCTATAAATATTTTTTGTTCAAATTTATCATAAGATTTTCTTGACAAATTTTCAGCAATTTCACTTTGCAATCCTTTAGCAAAAGATTCATAACTTTCACTTGCAATTACAGTAAGATTATTAATGTTAAAGAAATCTTCTTCCAATTCCCCATAATCCATTCTATCTCCATTACTGTTAACACAGATACGAAGTCCTCTACCAATTTCCTGTCTTTTACTTATTTCAGAATTGCTTTTCTTTAAAGTACATATTTGAAATATATTTGGATTATCCCATCCTTCTCGTAATGCAGAATGAGAGAAAATAAATCTTACAGGTTCGTCTAATGAAAGTAATCTTTCTTTATCTTTCATAATTAAATCATAAGCATCTTCATCAGAACTTGTTCCTTCAACTTTATCATCAATCTTGGAATTAATAAATATTTGCTCATCTTCTGATAATCCTTTTGAAGCCTTTTTATCAATAGAAAAATATCCACTATGAACTTTTTTGCCATTTAATGAATCAAGGTATTTTTTATAATCTTCGTCTATGAAATTATAATATTCATTAAATATATTATTATACTCTTCTTCAAATATCTTTGCATATTCTCCATTATGTGCTTTTTTATTTTCATCATATACCTTATATTTTGCTACTTCATCAATAAAAAATAACGATAATACTTTTATTCCTTTTTTTATGTATTCTCTTTCTTTTTCAAAATGAGATCTTATTGTTTCTCTAATTTGAATTCTTGCCATATAATCTTCTTCAGCATCACCTATAATTTGTCCTGTTGTTATTTCCTCTCCATTCGTAAAAGTTACTTTATCATAGCTTAAATTTCTTGCATCAATTTCACTTATTACATATCCTTTATATTCTTCAAGACCTCCTGACAATTCATATAAGTTAGAGCCTGCAGTAAATTTCTTTGTTTTTCTAGTTACACCACTTGAAGATTTTGTTTCAATTTCTATATAAGCAACAGGGTCTGATTTACTTATTTCAACTCTATCTAAATACAAGTATGTACTTTCTGACTTATTATGTAATAATTCAATACCCTTTACATTTATTTTTTTAACTAATTTTTGATTATAAGCATCAACTGCGTCTAGTCTATAAATCATATTGTATTTATATTTATCTTTATGAGTCGCAGAATAACGAAGTATAAATAAAGGATTAAATTCTTTTAACATCTCTTCTGTTTTTCCCATTTTTTGTGGTTCATCTATAATAAGAATGGGATTTGTTGCTTTTAATACATCTATAGGCTTTCTTGACTGTAATTCATCTAATTCTTCATATATTCTTCTATTAGCTTTTGATTTTGTATTAAATGCTTGATAATTCATTATCATAACTTGAATGCTATTATCTTCTGCAAAATTATTTATATTAGCTATATTAGATGAATCATTTGAATTATATACAAAATATCTTATTTTCTTTTTATATAACTCTTGAAAATGCTCTTCTGTAATTTGAAAAGATTTTAAAACTCCTTCTCTTATTGCTATACTTGAAACGATAACAATAAACTTGCTCCAGTCATAAGCTTTATTCAATTCATACATAGTTTTAATATATGTATAAGTTTTTCCTGTTCCTGTTTCCATTTCAATAGAATAATTTTCATATCCTTCATTATCTGTATAGTCTAAATTATTTTGTTTTTGAACTGCTCTTATATTTTTCCTCAAATCTTCTCTTGTTATCATTATTCTATTATTACCAAAAGAAATAATATCTTCAAATGTACTCTGATTCCAATTTGTTAAATCGATTTTTTTCTTTCTTCTTCCTACTAAATCTTGTCTTATTGCCTTAGGTTGTCCTTCAAAACATTTAACTACTGATAGAGAAGCATCTTCTTGATATTGTTGTTTTTTAAATTTTAATTTCATTTTTACCTCTCCCTAAATTACATTTATTTCCGTTTCACTAGATAATTTTTTTATCCTTTCAAATGTATTAATCTTATCACTATCTGTTTTAAATGAACTTTCTTTAAATACTATTTTTAAAGGTTTACATTTACATATTTCATCAATAATATTTATATCAATAGTATTGTCAAAACACGCTACTAACGAATTTGATTCTACAAAATACACATTATTATTTAATATCTTCTTTTCTTCTATTGATAAATCTAATGTCAAACCTAAATCTAATATTACTTGTGTTAGTAAATCTTCAGGTGTTCTATCTTCTTTTACATTAGATTCAAACATATTTAATTGAGTTTGTTGTAACTCTGTTGGAGTATAATATACATCTTTCATATTTGAAGAATCTACTTTATATACTCTAAAGCCATAATCTATATCTGCATTTGTTGATTTTTTTATTTCCTTACCGGCTTCTTTAATTCTAAATTCTCCTACATCACATATTGTTGAATAAAATTCATTTCCTTTTTCGGGATATTGAATCATAATAAATTTTCTGTCTCCGTTGTCTTCTGAATTTAATTGCATCACAGCTTGAGCAGTTGTTGCTGATCCTGAAAAGAAGTCTAAAATTATTGCATTTTTATCTTCAGCAACAATAGCATATATACAATCATATACTGTATATAAAGATTTTGGAAAATCAAAAGGATTATTTGGAACTAGTTTGTTCAATATTTTCTTTCCATATTCATTTGCATCATATCTAGCATCTGCCCATACAGTTCTGTAAGTTCCAAAATTCTTACCTAGTAAAATCTCATATGTACCATTAATATTTTTTACTTTTAACATTGATTTAATTTTATCAACACTTTGTCTAGCATATCTCCATTTTCTCTCTATTCCTTGTTTGTCAATTGGATATATATATGTTATTCCATCAATTACTTCATTTTGATTTGGATGTTTTTCAATATCAGACACAACATCACCAAAACCAATGATTTGTTCATCTTTCACTAATATAGGATAAAAACAATTTTGGGCATCACTTCTTAAACTTTCGCTGCCATTATCTCTCAAGTTTCTCCAATCAATATCTTTTTCATCTATTTTTCTTTTACAAATTGCTCCCTTTTCACTTTTAAATACAAAATATGCATATTCATGTGTATATGAAAAATTAGTGCCCTGAATACCTCTTGGATTATGGACAATTGTAATACAATGATTTTCAACATTAAATATTTCATCCAAAAGCAATCCAACTGTATTTACTTCATTTTCATCAATGGCACAAACTAAAATACCATCTTCAGATAATAAATTTCTTGCAATTTTTAATCTTGAATAAATCATTGATAACCAATCACTATGGAATCTTCCATTGCTTGTCGTATTGCTTGAAAGTTTTTCGTCGTTATCATTCATTTCTCCAGAATCTTTTAATTCTTCTTTAACCCCTTTTGAATAATCATTTTTATATATAAGATTTTTACCTGTATTATATGGTGGATCAATATATATACACTTTATCTTATTCAAATACGATTCTTGGAGTATTTTTAATGCCTCAAGATTTTCACCTTCAATATAAATATTTCCAGTATTATCGAAATCTACTGATTTTTCTTTTAATGGTCTCAATGTTTTATTTGTCGGAATATTAGCTACTACTATTGATTTTTTCTTTCCAGGCCAATTTAATTGATATTTTTCCTTTCCATCTTCAATAATATCTTTTGATAGCTCCTGTTTTAACATATCAAAGTCTATTTTTCCTTCTCTAACGCAATCAGGAAATAATTTTAATATTTTACTAATATTATCATTAACCATATCTTTTGATTTCATATCTAATTTATTTACTTCTGTATTACTCATCTTTTAATTTCTCCTTTTTTTGTTTTAATTCTAATTTTCTTTTATTTAGTTCTACTTTTCTATTAAATTGCTGTTCTTTTTTTATTTGATTTTCCAATTTATTAATTTCATTTTGTATTTTTATAATCTCTTGTTGTTTATCTAACTCCTCTTCTATATCTTCTATATTATCTTCTATATTTGTAATAGCTTTTACTATGTTCTCATAAACTTTTTCTAAATTAAAATCAACAAAATTAAACTTTATATTGTTATTCCATTCTGAAAAATAAATATTATCTTTATATTTGATTGCATATTGAAACTCCTCATTAAATTTAACAAAAAATAAAATTGGATAAGGTATTTCTTTTGTAATTACTTTTATAATATTTTTTTCTTCATATTTTTCTTTCAAAACTAATTCAAATATTTCTATTTCCTCAACATTTTCAGTTTTAGATATATTAATATTTTCTTCAGAAATTTTATATTTCCAAATAATTTTTTCAACTTTATCTATAAATTCTTGCTGTATCACTTTTGATATATTTACTTTTTTATAAAAAGTTTTTTTAGGAATAAATTTATTTACACTACATTCTTTTGGTAAATTAAACATCATACAATCACCACAAATGCTATTAATTCAAAGTCATCTAATCCCTTTATATCATTTTGAAGCATTGTAGTGCCTCCTTTTCTAAATAAACTATCAATATCATTTTCTTCTTTTATGTTTATTATTGATTCAATACTTTTATTTAATAATTCTGAATACTTTGACATATCACTTCCATCATTCGTTATATCATTAAATTTTGTATAAGCCTCTCTTATTGGCTCTTTTTTCTCTTTTGAAACATATCGTAACAAATCTAGAGTGTTTTTCACACTTAAATGGTTAGACAATATCTCTCCATTTTCTTTTATATACACAAGATAAAATGGATGTAATTGATTAGTATTTTCAATATTAATATTAGAATTAATATTTTTTAATATAAATATTGTTCCTTTTTCTATACCATTTTGCTGATCTTCCATAACAACAGAATGCATACCATTTGCGATATAATCCAAATTGCCATTTTGATTAATATATTCTATAA